>Ga0307509_10000451_pt1 | contig 69353 bp, 87 predicted proteins | sample 10_EM_MG_FD_202245 | JGI IMG/M metagenome (GOLD analysis project Ga0307509, IMG submission 202245) | Populus trichocarpa ectomycorrhiza microbial communities from riparian zone in the Pacific Northwest, United States - 10_EM | ecosystem: Host-associated > Plants > Roots > Unclassified | place...
TCTAACCTCCGTTAGAAGACCACTGCCAATCTCGAACGCGAATTCTGAACCCAACGGAAGACACGTCAACGAGTGCTACGCACACTAGAGAGAAAGACGCACCAACGTCATCGGCACGGTGAGCAGCATTTTTAGCCCTGCGAGACTGGGCAGCAGATGTCCCGGCTACAGGTTTCGGCCGTTCGGGCTCCTCTCGGTGGGGTTCGTGGGACTCAAAAGGCTGAGACGTGACAGAACCATTGACGTTCTAGACCGTGAGAGGAATACAAATCAGTCACTGTTATGGAAGAGGAAGCAAGTGGCGAGAGCGGCCCTAAGAAGGTGAAACAGGTGGTGGAAACGTCTCGACCAATAGAAAGAAAGGGGGAAAGAATAAAGTACATACCGAGGACGAGAATGTGGTGGTAAGTTGTGTGTTCCCGGAGTCCCATGCTCTGACCGCGTCGGCTAGTTCGCGATAACGTTCGCGCATATCGGCAGTGATTTCGTCACTTTTATCCCCATCATTGTCCTGGAGAAGCCTGACGCGTTCCTCGAGCTCGACGCGCTGTGCAAGGAGGCGTTCTCCGAGGGCGGCTGCTTGCTGTAGTTGTTTCTCTTTGGAGTCGAGGAGATTTTGGAGGTGTTGGCGCATATCGTTGGAAGAGGACGAATGAAAGGGAAAGTCGAGGGCATTTTGATGTGAAGGACCGTCAGAAAAAGTGTCCATTATGGAGGGAAGTGTGTCCCTGCCAGGGGCAGGGAATGCGAGATGTGGTGAGGGACGAGGTGGTGACCGTCGACAAAACGACCAAAACACGCGTCCCCGTGCTCGCTCGGGCTCTATGCACTTTCCCACGGTTGGACTTCTCCAACCAATTCGTCTCCATCATTGCCATTTATGAATGTGGGAGTACCCGTTTTGGCCTTCTCTCTCTCTAAACCTACGATAGAGACACTAACGACTTTTGGTCCCTGCGATCTGATCCCTGATCCCCATGCATTCCTCTGCGCTACGTACGCCCCGAAATCTCCTCGTCTCGCTAATTATCCAATTATGAATACAGCCCCATACAGCTATCAGAATATGTGTTCAAGAAAAGAGGGATAGAAAAATCCGTTCAAACCCGTCTAGACCACACCCACACCAGAATTAAGTCCATGTGATGCGAAGAGGAGAGGGGAAAAGAAGCAAAAAAAAGAATAGTCCAGAAATCTAATCACGAAAATGACCCATGGTGTCGGGATCCACCCCACCGGCGCTGCCGGCGTGGGTCATGCGATGTTGCAATGAACGATTCCCCGCTCATGACGGTCGATGAGCTCATGGGGTCCTGGGGCTAACCATGCGCGTTGAGACCAGACTGAGGCGCCGCAATAGCGCAAGACGCTCACCTCGAACACGTTTGCATAACTTGGACCGGGAGTGGCCGGCCGGGAAGGATCCCTCTGCGCCCCGCTGTACCTCCGATGGCCTTGTTCTGAGACGGCCCCGTACCCATACGCGCAGTTATGAGCGCCACCTCTTCCCGATGGACCCGGCGTACCTTGATTGTACGGGCCATAACGTGGACTTGGCGTCTGCAGTGTACGCGATCCTAACGTCAGAAGGTCGTCGTTAACAATCTCGGTCACTTCTTCCCTCCGGGGAATTTCCCTTGTAGGCACGCTGGTAGAATCGGCAACTCACCCAGTCCTATGCGTGCCCCACTGGTATCTACCCCTGCTGAATCTCTGCACTCCACGACGCCAGGTGGCAAAGTGAAAGGCGGCGAAAGTTCGGTAGGGAGGTGGTAGCTCCAACCCGAACTATCTGTTGTCCCTGGGGTCTCCACCATGCGTCTATTTCCGAGCTCCGACGGAGGACGCGCCCTCGCCATCCAATCATCACCCGGCGACGTCGTCCGTGATTCAGGAAGCGTGCTGGTTGAGCGGACCGGAGGTGATGACGGAGGTGGTGTGTCGCCAAGACGCAGCTGGAATTCGAATAAGCGTCCTTCTTCTTCGAGGGGGCCTGCCTCCTCCACTGTTGGTGCGCTCCCTTGGACGGCAAACGGGTTCAAGCGGAATACGCTCATCATTTTTCTCATTGCTTTGGTAGCCTGCGTTGCCCGCAAGGGGACTTGCGTCTCTCTTGGCCCCTCGCTCGTTGGACCCGGCGTTGACGGGGAGGACTCGAAAACAAAAGATGCAGTCACCGATCCATCCTCTTGCTCTTCTTTCACGACCTGTGAGCTCTTGTGTGTTAACACAGCCGCCTGCTCGACATCGAGGCCATCATCCATGGTGTACAACAGGTCGCTGCCGGTGGGAGGGAATCGGAACATGGAATCGAGACCTCGTAAACCAGGTGAGTGCGGGGATAAATGGTGGATGTCTGTTACGGGAAGGCGCGATGTGAGTGAAGGATCGCATCGCGGCGACTCGGGAAGGGTGTGTTGTAGTGGATGGGCTCCAGATGTGGACTGCGACGACGGGGGTTCGCTGGGTTGGACGGCGGACTGGAGGGTCGAATAAGACGAGTCGATTGTCCATGACGTCTGTGGCGTATCCCATGTATCAAGGCCAGAATTAGACTTATTCCAGGAGTAAGGATTGGACATCGGCAAAGGCTGCTTCGGAGTCACGCCCAATAAGTAGGGATGCTTGCTTTGAATGGGAAGCGGTCGATCAAGAAAGGGCGGATAGTGGGCGAGAGCCATGCTCTAGTGGCGCCTTTTAGAGATGTTTTGATTCTGGATTTGTTGAGGGTGGAGAAGCCAGAGGAGGGAGGGCTGAAGGGCGGGGCGGGGGTGGGGGAGTTTTGAATAAAGATAAATGAAGAAATCTCGGAATGGGGGTTTTGTCCGTGAGGAGATGACAGACGGAGGGTTGAGTATTAAAATAAGTGCTTGCCAATGCTATCAAGAGGAAGGAAGAAGGGTCGAGAAGGCGCCATGGCTGGCACGAGTTCCGCGTGCACGAGGGAGGCTTTGAGAATCACACTCACCGAGCAGAGAGGTCCATCGTAATGGATCTCAAATCTCATATCTAGCCGCGGTGACTTGGTGCCGCGTTTGTAGCACGCTCTTAACAGCAGATGAACTTCTCGAAGCGATCCACCTGCTACACCTTACGCCTCTCGCTCCGATTCTTATTCGTTTTCGGTAACCGGTCAATGGCGAACCCATCCCCACAATGTGGTCTTTCCGGCGGCATGTACTGAATCCTAAAAACAAACTTGACTGAACAACTCGTTCGTGCCAGTCCACTTCTGGTGACGCTGCCTCGGGTCGATTTTACCCACTCCGCGGCGCGATCCGAGTTTGATCCATGCGCGGGCGTATAATCTGGGACCGATCACACCGTATCTTTACCGTGACGAAAATCTGACGTGACGTCCACTTCCAACACCCTCTGCCTCTCATTTGTGATCCAACATCTCCCGACTTAAGAACTCATTTCACCTACCAAACCGAGGAATGCCGAATTTCGCACCTAGAGCGCCTTCGTCGAGTTGACATTCTTTCCGATACATGGTAGTCAAGTCGCCATCACGATCAACCGTTTCCAGGAACTTGCTTACGTTTACGTCTTAATCCTCCGCGCGGGCGCTTTCATCTTTCAGTGCTCGGCTCACGCCATCCCTCGATGGTTTATGCATCCTTGAGTATTCATTCGAGATCATGCAGCAAGCACTGTATTCTCAATCGAGACGAACCGAAAACAGACGTGCACATCCGCAGCATGCGCCCCCTGTGTGTCTCTAAAAAATCATATTGATCTGGACATGCTGTTTCCTGCCCGGATTCACACGCCAAACAGCTATGTTTTGCCCCAATCCCGGTGTGGTCCTTCTCTTTATAAGGAGGATAGCAACGATGATCCATGAGCAGTCGTCCCGGAAGCGACCAGCAGGAGGACACACCCATCGAGTCCTTGTCGTTGGGAGATCCTGTCTGGCCTTGAATCTCCCATCTGTCACGATGATTCATAGGCCACTCATGTTCTACTTTTATCCAAACACACACCTTACCACCGAGGCGGGAGCACTGCAAAAGCATAGGTAAGCTTCCAAGCTTCGTCGGCCGACAAAATATGAAGTGGGTCCCGAGCATCATTCTTGCAGCGAACGCTTCTATCGCGCAACACCGCACAAAATGCTGACACGGTAACTCGCCTCGAAACACCGAGAGGATGGTAACTCCGGGGACGACCCGAAGGAGAAGTTCTTCCCTTTCCTTCCTTCTCTCTCTCACAGCTTAACGGGACGCGTGCCGGCGGATCTACGTAGCCAAACCTCACAAATTGTCATCGCCCTCGTGATTTCCCGTCGGACAGCGTCGCACACCCCTCTGACACTCGTGGCATCCCTTCTCCTCTGACAGCTTTAGGCAGTACACCTCACGCTCTTTCGCCGCCGACGTTTCAATCAACACTATTGACAGCGTGTATCTGTCATGTGCTCACGTCCCTCTCTGTCGCACGGTCCGTGAACGCGGATTCCCTCCTCCCCACTTTCCACGACTGGTCACTCTCACTCGATCCCAACACGCTGTACAAGTGCGCCAAAACAATCCATAATGCGCGCGCGCACCTGATACATCAATCTTTGCGTCAACCAATGCTCCATGACCTACTGTCGTCTACGCAGTACAATACGGTACAGGCTAGCCCCGATCGGCGCAGACTGAGGTACGCTGCGCCCTCACTCACCCGCATCCCAATCGCTCGTCATTCATACTTTCTCCAGCCTGCTCATCGCCGATTTATCAAAAACAGCCGTTCCTGTGGCGCTTGAGCTCAAATGAACCTCACTTCTCTTGCGTTCCTTTACACGACCCACGCGCGTGCCGTTGACGGGAACCATCCGTTTCGTGCGCTTCTCTGCCTTGCCTGCCTATTCGCTGTCGTGTGGCGGAGGGAAATTGGAGGGTAAGGATGCCGCAGCGACTTCTCTCCGTGCTGGAAGGCTGCCTCTTGACGTCTGAGCACGACCCTTATTAGTTTTTGCTGACTCTGCGGTCCCAGAGCGCCCGCCCTGCCACTCAATAGGGACCCATTGCGTTCTTGGACGAAATACCGCTTCTATGTACGTGTTCAGGGGACTAGACCCTGGCTCCACGGGCCTGCGGTCGAAACGGCTCCCGGTTCACCGAGCCCCCCGAAAGAATAAAGGGCTAGGAGCGGAGCTTCACTGAGATAAGCATCGCCTCATCACGGACCTTCATTCGGGACAGCGTCGCCCAGATCACATCCTATTAACCTATTGGCTTTACGCCCTGCACGCGATGCGCGTCGCCCAAGGCGGCGAGGTAGCTGCGTGCCAACCTCACCGTCCACACCCCTGTGTTAGCAGATCGCGCCACCCATGCTGCGGATCGAGGGATTCGAGGGCGAGTCGCGCGGTGTCTTCAAGTGTGTCTACCAGTTGGGCGCGATCTTTTGCCGGGCGGTGGCAGAGAACATCGCGACAACGGGCGCTTATGTATGGATATGCAATACACGTCGATGCACACGAGGACAAGCTTTCGTCCACGAGTAGTTCCACCATCAGCACTCTGTTGTCGCCACCGTCACACGGCCCAGCCCTGACGGTGGGATCTAGTCCCCAAACAATTGTCAATTGTAATCGTCACTCGCTTATGTATGACGCAATTACCAGGTGTACGTGGTGGGTGTTGACGCACGGATGGCCAGAGGGGACAAACACCAGGGGCGGGTGAGCCCGGCATTTCCACGACGACTACAGATCGCGACAAGTTCGGGCTAAAAAAATATGGGATCGGTGTTGTGTGATACGCGGGGAAGGATGTCACCTTAAGCCTCCACCCGCCCGATCTGCGCAAGGGCTCGCTTCAAGGTGCAAACAACAACTAACGGCACTTTCCTCCTCTAACGCCGTTGAGACCTAAGCACACCTTTTTTTTTGTTCCCCCTTTCCTTCTCAAGCTGAAGGATGCCAGCGGAGTGATTGAATTATTTCCTCACGCTGTTCATTTTGTTACTTCAAACCTTGGACGGAAATTGCGCGTCTGCCCTCCCTTCTCGCAATTTCCACCGACGCCGTAGAACGCCATCCGTCCAAGGCTGGGCAACCCAAAGCCCATTATATGCCACCCGTTCAGCTTCACACCTTGAAGAATATCCTCATGCACACTTTAAGACACATTTCCGGTGGTACCCCTGGCGACTTTGTCTGTCATGAATCCCGCCGCTAGCGGGTTATGTACACTCGGCTGGGGACACCGCAACGAGCGCTTGCGGGACGTGAACTAAGGAAAAATTATCCTTAAAGAGCGGAACAGAAATAGCAAGTCTGAACCGGCCGTCCCATCTGGGGAGGTTTTCTGGGGAGGGTCGGGCGGACGGGTCCTGGGGTCTTTTGAATAGGTCGGTGCTCCATAGCACAGATTACGTGCCTCAGTGGTAAGGTGCACACACACATTAATGGGGATTCAAAAGAGGAACAAAAAAAAATTTCGCCGGTGATTTCCACCTTTCACAGCTGCTCATCAGACCATCGCGCCACCCACCACCGGCACATGCCTTTGCGAGCTCCCAGCTCATCCCAGCTCATCCCCTGCACAGGCAGCGTGCCTCTCCATACTTCGTCCACCTCCCGCCCATCTTGGCCAGCACCTCTGTCAATCCACACGAGCCCACGCCCCTCTGCCTGGCGTAGGAAGGCGGTACACACGTCGGTCTTTGTATACACGCCGGCTGCGACGTATACGCGCGCTTTGTCGGCGCGCGCGAGGAGCATGCAGACAGAGTCGAGCAACTCCCCATGAGACCGGTCAAAGTGCAGAAGGTCGGAGAGGACGACGGCGTCGTAGCCCTCGAAAGGCCGTTGGCGTCCTTGCGACGATAGCAGCCGACTCAGTCGCCCGGATGATGAGGGTTCAATCAGCGAACAGAGTAGTGAAGGAGGTGTGGGAAACGGGGAAGGGGGCAGGCCTACAGTAAGTCGCTCGGGTCTTTTCCCCACTCGTAGCCCCGGCATTCTACTGTGCAGTGGGGGGAGGTAGAGCCGGAATTCCTGTCGACGTTGCTCTGGAGATTTTTTAAAATCAGGTCGTCAGGATAGTCGGTGACCACCACGAGGGCAGGTGGGCTGGGCAACGTGGATGCCAATAGGGACGGGAGGGCGGTGCCCGCTCCTAATTCGAGGACTAGGTACTAAGATTAGAACGACGAGGGAGGGGAGGGGGGGCCGCAGAATGGGAGGGCATACTGGAGCATGCGGTGAGGTTGATGAGACCTCGTTCAATGCGCTCGGCAAGGAGAAAGGCAGGCGAGAAGATGTGATCCGCCAGGAGGGTGTTCGCCTTGGATGATGGAAACTGAGCCGGATTGTGGGATATTAATTTATCAGCGCACAGCTACCTTGCCTTCCTTGCAGCAAGACGTAAAGGTAAGCCTGAGACTTTTGATCGGACGCGGCAAGCCTGTGCGCGCGCACAGTACCTTTGGTGCTACGGTCAGGCTCAACGGGCCAAAGACCAATGGAGCATCGTCAGCAATCTCAGAGGGGTCTTGACCAACGAGAAGCGCAAAAGAGTCGCTAAAAATGGTTTCTACGCTTTCTTCTTGATCCATAGATTTAATACACTTTTTGGCAAGTTAAGAATGACAACCCATACAGTATGGGAAAGTCGGACCATAAAATCAGATATCACGTGGCGTTCGCTCGAAGCGGTTAGTCGGAGCTTGTTGTTCTCTATTGGCGCAGTGTCATACAGATGGCAGATAACGATTTGATAGCCAAAGTTTACTTTAGAAAGGTAATGGTATGGAGTGAATTTCTGTACAGACCCAGATATCCAAATGTTCGTGTGGGTGGGAGAGTGTTGTTAATTAGTAATCGACAAGGGGGTTTTATCCAGCTTATTCCGGCTTATTCCGGTTCATCCCTGATGAAGTTTGCTTAATCCTTGAAGTTTGAAGGCTCCAACAGGATGGCAAACTGTGTTCATTTCATTATTACCAGCTCATAGATGTGATCGATATGAATGGGGAGTTGTGTTAATGTAATTGGGAGAGTGTCGTATGAGTAGTGTGTGAAAAGGTACAAGATCTAGAAAAGAGTGGGAAACGCGCGTGGGAGCCACGAGGCAGAGTTGACTTGACAGGTCGTCCTTAACTACTTCCTCACGTACCTTACGGTTCTTATCCCTCTCATTCACTACCACCTCCCGCAGTCCAGCCCCACCCAGTCTTGAAGCCCTTTTCACCTTCTTTATTCTTTCTTTCTCTTTCTCTCTCTCCCCCCTCTCTCCTGTTTTCTTCTTCCCCTTTCCTCCTTGTCTTCGTCTTCATCTGTAGCTTGTTTTCCCAGCTTGTCAACTGACCTGTCATCTTGTTACTCTTCATGAATATGCTTCAAGCACCTCCGCTCTCACATGCAAGGCGGCGGAGTGTTGACGTCGGTGGTCTCTCTTTAGCGCTCGGTTCTCAGGGTTTAGGTCAGGGTTGGGGTGGATGGGACGAGTCCGAGATTGATACAGAGGAACAACGGCTCCTGTGCGTTAACCTTTTTAATCATTCGTTGCGGTACCCTCAACCCATGTTTGCTTGGTCAGTTTCGCAGAACTTCTAAGTGATATGTACAATCATACGCACACTGTCATCAATGCTCAGGAACGATCGTATGTTTAATCAAGTATCATGCTTATTCCCCTCCTTACTCCCCATCACCAGAGGACCTATCAATGTTCCGTTGAAACGTCGTGCCGAGCTTATCCGGTCTATGGACAGCTGGAATTTTGAGCCTCACAAACTTCCCGAACATGAGGTACTCTATTGCTCTCTCGTCATTTTTGAGGCGCTGTTTCGCCTCGAGGGCCTCTTAGACACGGTCCCTGTATCCATCGGTATGTAGGAACGAAACACAACCTGTTTTTCCTCACCTAATTTCCCCCTCATCCACAGATCAGGTCAGGGATCTGCTATCCAACATGCGACATGTCTATCGTCACCAAAATTCGTACCACAACTTCGAGCACGCTCTTGATGTGCTCCAAGCTATTCACATGTTCCTCCGTTCTGCTGGTCGAGTTCCCCCTGCGTCTATCCTTCTCGAGTCCGATACTCGCACATGGAAACCCAAACAGTCCGCGGGAAAGCCGGCGTTGGTGGACTTCCTGGCGCCGGTCGATTTGTTTTGCTTGTACGTTGCTTCCATTGGACATGACGTCGGTCATCCCGGTGTCACAAATAGCTTCATGGTGAGTTGCCCTCCCTTTCTCTGTTATGTTGACCGCCCTCACACTATTCCAATCGATGAAGAAAAATGCCCAGGCGCCCTTATCGTCGCTTTATGACCATAACTCCCCCCTGGAGCAACTTCACTACACCCTTCTTTTACACATCCTTCGACGTCAGGGCTTTAGCTTTCTACTCGACAATTCCCATTCATCGCCCCATTTCCGAAAATTACTCGCAGAGACGGTTTTAGCAACCGATATGCGCGTGCACGCCCAGTTCATGGAGCGCTTCCAACAGGTCGTTAACGGCGCAGAGGTGGACCATTGGACAAAGAAGGTTCTGGTCTGCCAAGCGCTTATCAAGGCCGCGGACATCAGTAACCCGGTAATTGAATCTACTTTGCCCTGACTGTTTACCCCGTCTGAACGATCATTCAGTGTCGCCCGATTAATGTCTCACAACACTGGGCATCCGCCCTTCAAGAAGAATGGACGTCTCAGGCCACCCTCGAACGACATCTCCACATGGTCCCATCCGTAAAGGAGGAAGCTGACCCCTTATCGGAAGCCAAGTCCCAAATCTGGTTTATCGAAACCTTTGCGAAACCTCTGTTCGATCTCACTGCCTCTGGCATCCCAGGTCAGTTTTCAATGTTCTTTCATGCCATCCCGTTTGTCTGATTTGTCCCTTGACTACAGAGACCGCAGAATACGCGAAGAACTGCACCGAGAACCTCGCTACGTGGAAAGAAAGAGTCGTATCGCTTTCCTCGTGTGATGCTACCCCAAGTCCTGTCCAGGATGTTAACACCTCCCCGCTTCACGAGCGTGAACGCCCTCTCTCTCCACCACAAGTCCCCGAGGACTTCGTTTCTGCTTTCCCCATGGCTCTCCCTACCTCCTTCCGACTTGGCGTTGACCAAAGCGACAGATCATCTGTCCACGATTGGGCCTCTGTCTCTGTATCCTCTGCTCATGCCCTGACCGATACCGACTCATCCCGTGCATCGTCGCCTACCCATGTCGCCGAGGCACAGAACAACGTCTGTCCTCCGTCTTTATCCATCACAAGCGTCGGCACGATCAGTAGCATCAGTTCACCATCTCCAAGCATCACCTCAACCACTCACTCTGCTGTACTCTCAGACGCTCCAGTCACACCCGGTTTGCTCGGACCATCGCCTGATGGTGAGCTTGGGCTTATGGTGAGCGTGGGTACGGATAGCAGTGGGAGTAGCACAGCGGCCATCCGCGCCGCGTACAAAGTGAGCGTGCGCAAAAAGCCGAGCTTCCACCGCTATTCATGGAGCCCTGAACTACGTGACCTGCCCGCGCGACGAGAAGTGGCTATCATCGCTGGCCAAGGCATTGATAGCTAGCCTTATTCATCCCATTGTTGGATTCTCTATCGGTCTGACTCGATGACGAATTGTATGTATAGCTGTATCATCCCATTTCTGCGATCACAATGTACACGACTGTCCGACGATCTTGACTAACGAGGAACATCACATACCTACATTTTTTTTGCATTCAGCATGTTCATCAAACCTTGTCCCCTCTCGAGATTTTGGTTTTTTTTTTGTGTGTGCTTTTGTTTTGTCAGCGACATCAACCCCTTTTGTTCATCTGCATCTGCAGCAGGCTCCTAACCAGCCAACTGGGCTGGTTACACCTAATCCTAGTAGTGTAGCGTACAAATCCCTGTACTGTGTGTAGCCAATCAGAGCTATTTTGGGTTATGCCAAGTGTGATTATGTCAACCATGAACCTTGTTGTGCAACCAGCCCAGTAGGCTGGCACAAAATGTCAGCCACAAGTGTGGGATACCTTAGTCAACAGCAGGAGAATGCACAAAATTCAGTCACATGACCTAGACACCTTGTAGATATAGGCCCATTGATCACCCCCAAAGTCAACCCTCTGCTCAAAACATAAAAATTCCATTTTACTTTATACATGTGCATGATACATGTGTGAAAGGGTGTTGGGAAATTGATGACACATAGTAGCCATTGCACTGTTTGCTGTTGATTGTTTATGATTAAAGGGACAGTAATGGTAGAGCCATAATGGTGTAGTGGTCATGACATTTTTGCTTCAATTCCATGTGAGTGTAAAATATTCTTTCTCATCTGCATCATCCCACCAGCATTGAATATGCTTTTTTTCTTAGTTCCCAGCTCATATTATATATTAAGACCTTATACTATTTTTTTTCAGCTTCTACACACCATTTTAGAGGTTGGGTATGAATATTTCAATGTCCACCCATCAAGTGCACAGTGTTCACCCACCAGCCCAGTTCAAATGATATGTTGCGCTGTGCGTCATGTGACTGAATTTTACAAACTGGTCCTGCTGTTGACTAAGGTATCCCACGCTTGTGGCTGACGTTTTTGTGCCAGCCTACTGGGCTGGACAACCTTAAGGTTCATGGTTGACATAATCACACTCGGCATAACCTGAAATAGCTCTGATTGGCTACACACTGTACAGGGATTTGTACGCTACGCAACCCAGTTGGCTGGTTAGGAGCCTGCATCCGCAGGTCATCGATCATCGATCATCAGTCATGTGTCCCTTTGATAAGGCTTCTCGTCGTTAACACGGAGAATCCGTAGATACCTCGCACGCTTGTTCGCGGCTGTGCGTTATCCCCCTTTTCCAGCAATTCCCAATTGTTTCCTAATTTTTGCCGTGCAACCCATTCATTTTCATTTCGGGCACATCGCTCTCACACCCTTTTCCCCCTCATCCTGAGCGCCTATGTGCCCATCGGGCCCGTGACTCAAGGCGCCTCACGCACGCCATCTTTTTGTACACCCACCAACACAAGACACCGGTCCAACCAACCCACACAAACACGATACGATATGGCTTGATGGATCGGCGGCTAAATCAGGCCCGTATCACCCGCATTCCCCTTCGTTGCGCCCCTGCCCGCACAGCCCCTTGGAATTTCCGAATGGATTGCAAGTGTTAAGGCTGAGGCAGAAAAAAAAGAAAGGCTCCTACAATGTGTCAGATAGGAAAGAAAGAATATAATATAAAATGGAATAAATGTGATATTTGTCAATTAATAAAGGCCCGCTCGGCATCGGCGTGTGGTCCCCACCGACCCAACGTGCGCCACCGTTTCACATTGACTAGTTTCTTGCACACAAGTTGACACTCCCCTGACAATACACTATACACTCTAGGCAGCGGCGCAAGACTGGGATGACACACTCAGCGCTCGGTGTATCCGCGCCGTCTGTAGCTAGTGACTTCGTAATGTGTTTTACGCAAATATCATCAGTTTATTATAACTATTCTCCTGTCTGTGTGAAAAACTCTATGACATAATTCAAACAGCTATCGTTCGTTGTGCCTGAATTGGAACTGCGTCGGAATTTCTGCGGAATCGAGAAGGGGGAACAAACCTGCACCATGCGCGATCAGTCCAAGCACCCACGACGTGATCGTCGCACCGAGGAAACTTCGAGTCGATCGCAATAGGCTCAGCCATTCGTATTCTGGATGTAGCACGAATTCCCGGTAGAAAGGTATACTCCCTGAGTCTGCTCATAAGCAAAGAAAAAATTTACATTCCCATGGTGAAGAGGAGCGATGGGGGATTAGTGAACGGTATGACAAGAGCCCATATTAATGTTCAGGTTGTCCAATACGCGTATAGGATTCTACGGTCTTCGTGCGCTGCACAATACAAGTGACGTTGTCATGTTTTTCCTTCACAATGTTTGTGCGCGCCGCGAACTCCATGTCACCGAAGATTGCTTTTGTTTTTCTTCCATCCGGAGAAGACAAATGCCCAAAACAGGAACTATGTGCAGCTAACAGACGATGTTCTGATTCGAACAAGGGCTGCTCGTCCCGAAAGGAAATTCTTTCAGCATGAAGGAATAGGGGGAACAACGCATGCTTTTGAGGCCAACGACGATGAGATGAGAAATGGTATTATTTGAACTTATTTTTGCTGTAGTAGTACAATAAATTCCGCGTTCTTCTTATACCCTAACAGTATTTACCAGGTCACCGGGGGAATGGGCAATAGTGTTAGTCAGCGTGGCTTCGAGTTACTTGTTAGAAATTAGTAGCACATGGAGGGGATTTACGACCGAACAGTCAGGCCTCCGAGTCGCTCCGCCAGAAGAATCGGCGAAAACGTCTGCAGCAGCCGCAGTACAACAGAAGCTGAGGCCACTGTCAGTAAATTTCCAGAAGGAGAACATGGCCAGTAAAAGGTACAAGAGTTGATGTTGATGGTAGAGTACCACCCAAGAACGTGTAGTTCAAGCGTGAAGGGGGTATGAATTTTTTTCGTGTGGATAGATAATCTATGTGTTGCGCTCTGAGATGCGCTCAATTTAGTTTAGACTCGACATACAATCGAGATAAACATCAACATCGATCGACTGTGGCGGGCAACGATGTCGACGAATTGAGAACAAACCAAAAGGTAAGCAAAGAGGCAGGTACCCCGGGCTTAAGATTAGTCATGCATATTTTTGAACAACAATTGACTCGGAGGCGCACACTAAAGGTGCGCGTGTGCGTAATCGGCTGTGGAAATCAGATTGACGTCATAAATCGCAGAAATGTGCCCCGGGAGATTAAGCCTTGGCATGTTCCGGATGAATTCAGGACCAAACGCTACAACATGTAAGAACCGCCTCAAGGTTACTTGCCAAAATCGCGGGGAATTTTCAGTCTGGTTACTATGATGTACCATCGCAGGGGATACTGGTTTCAATCGCAATTAGTATTCGCACTTTAGCAATCGCTTCATTCTAAATAACAGACATGTCACATCTAGGCTCTAACGTCGTCTTCTCCAGCAAGATGTAGTGGTCGTGTTTCCAGAGTAGTAGGGAATACTTCGACCAGGTTGGAGAGGAAGCAGATCTAGGATGCTCATTCAGTAATATGACAATATTAATGACCCTACTGGTAGGCGCACACTCATACAAAGCCTGAAGTCAGAGGTCAGAACATCGTGCTAATATTCGTCCTTGTATATCAATTTCGTCAGTACAAGGACACCATTTCCAGTACCAGTGTGGCCAGTATTTGAAATCCAACACCAACTTCGGGTCTGCATCGGTAAGTGATAAGTGATCATAATACGGCCAACTTCGCTATGTAATACAGCTCAGGTAGAGACGGGCTGTGTCGATTTAGGTCACCTGAACTCTTACAACCTGTTATACGGCTGCTCGCACTACTGGCTGTTCACACCTTACACTGCCTTCAAGTTACAGCCACATGTGGACGGCCACGACGGAACGCCTGTCAACGCCATGGGTCTACTTGTCACCTTTCCTGTCTCACAGCCTCATTCTTTAGTCTCTTTTCCCTTCCTGTGCACCAGTACGGCAGTACCCGTTGCAAGATCAGCACGTTCACTTTCACCCCCCCTTCCCTTGCCATACTCTTCTCACTGCCTCTATCCAGTACTCACAGCCTCAACCAAGAGGCCCGTAGGTATATAAACCACCTCACTGTAGAGGACACCAAGCAACCAACAGTTAGAAGTTTTATCCTTTCGTTCAGAGTATTTCGTGTGCGCATCCGTTCCTTCTTACTCTCCCTTTTTCCCTTTCTCTGTCTGCCGTCCCCTTGGGTCGACATCATTCTCATCGCAGCCGTCGTACATACACATACATTCCATCTTTCGGTCTCCTAAGTCTGTGTCGTATGCCATTCACCGTCGGGTCGCTTTCAACTACAGCTCGACTCCCTGACGTACACCATTCGCGAGTCGTGAGTCACGACTCGCGAATGGCGAACGTCACCCCGGGAGAAGACTGAGACATACGTTCCACCCTCACTCTCCAGCTTAATCCCTTGTCGCCGTTGCTGATTGATTGAGTCATCGAACTAACCATGGGCTCCTTCCTCGACTGAGAACTCAAGGACGTCGACTCGGAGCACGGCCATATCTACCTGCAGATCAAAGTAGGACAGTCAAGATTTGGCCGTTGGCCGTGCAGTTGCCGTGCAACTCGGAAATTCCAATAGGGGTTGTGATATGGGTCTAATTTAACCGACGGCGCATCGTACAGTATCGTATTTTTTGTTGTGGATTGCTTGCACGGTAAGATGGCGCACGCGAGGCGCCATTAGTCACGGGCCTGACGGGTATATAGGCGCGCACGTAAGAAGTGGAAGGGGCTGGGAAGGAAGTAACTGAAAGGAAGTGAACAGGCTGCACGACAAAAATTAAAATTAAAAAGGGAGACAACCGGAAATCGTTGGAAGGGAGATAAAACACAGCTGCCAGAAGCAAACGAGAAAACATCGCAGGAGTCAGAGGGAGGGAAGGCAACTCGAGGTCATTCTGCTTGCAAGCGGGGATTGGTTGGGTGTGTGTGTGTTGTCGTCGTTTAGTGAGGCGGTTATCAGCCGGCGTCTAGGGGCTCCATATTGTGAATTGTTGGAAAAGGGCCTGGGGATAACGCACAGCCGCGGACGAGTGATCTCCCTCCCCTGACGAGGCGTTACCCGGAACGGGGGGTCCTGAGAAAACGGAAACGATAAAAAAAATCACGGGGGCGCAGATGGGGGAGGGCAACTTGAGGCCATTCTGCCGGCAAGCTGGGGGTTGGAGAACAGTGTGTGTGTTGTCGTTGTTGTTGTTGAGTGAGATGTTATCGGGCGGGCGTCTAGGGATCTGTATTTTTCCTGACATCTTAGTAATGACTCATCAACGACCCACCAAGAACCAACTGAAGGGTCGGTAATTGATCATGAGCTTGTGAGCCAGCGAGTTCGGATCTTGCCTTAAGGCACGACCCAGATCTCCTGCCAGCTCGAACCGTTGTGCGGTCGTTAGTTTGAAATTATATTTTCGGTCAGAGTACCTTCGCCGGCAATCTTCCGCACTACGGGTACGCTGGGGCTCGTCTTCCTTTGACCAATATATGAAGAGACGCTTAAATACGCACTCTCTGATCATGTGTCCTCCCAATACACGTCCGCTCATCCTAGCATTCCGTCCAGCCATTTTGCAATAACCGTCATCATGAATAGTCTACGTTTCGTTCTTGAAGTGCCGCAGCTCTCGCAGATACACAAGAAGCGTTCCCGGCTGGTCACCTCTTGTTGTAACTGGTCCGTATACTTGGGCTTGTCATGCAAACACTTCGGAGCCTTTCGACTGACTCTACCCTCTGTTCCCCCCTCTCACTCCGATTGCATAGCCGTCTGAGGGGAACAACGTGTGTCCATGTCAAGTCCCAATCTCGCTGCAAGGCCTGCGAGACTGGCAACATGCCTCGCCAGTTCCGCAACTGTGGGTGGTGCTTTGCCGAACGAAGCCACATAGTCACTGGGACAAGCGCCGCCCGTAGTCCATCGAATAGTCTACAGTCACCATCATCGCATGGCGTGGAGGACTCTGCGCACCCTTTGCCCGCACGAGGTGACTCTGTCGACGCCTCGGGCTGGAACTTATCCTCCGGCGTACCAACATCATCTGAAAGCGGACATCCATCACATTATGCCCTCACTTCACCCTTGTCCCCCGTCTTGTCCTCTCCACGATCAAATCCTGATGAATCGTTCACATATCCATTCTCCGGGCCAGCTCCTTATACAGTGATGGATGATCAAACCCAGCAGCTCGAAGGCGTACCGCTTCACAATTTTCGCCCCCCGACCCTGAGACCCCCGGAAAGGCTGCATCCCACACTGTCCTCCTGGCTCAAAAATATAAACAAACTTTCTGATCTCATTGACCGTCTACAGGAACTGGCGTCCGCCGCTCCCACGGACCACAGATCTCGACTCCACAGGCAGGTAGCCACGTTACGCGCGACCTTCAAGAGGCAACAAGAGCGTTGCATTGAGTTTTTGCGGCTCACCGAGGAGTATGCTGGCCGATACCTGCTCGGTATCTCCGCCGAGATTCAACAGCAAAGTTCGTTCCTTGACATGCTAGAGAAACGCCTGGATATGGCAAGGACATTATACGGCCAGGCTGTCGATCTGCGAAAGTCATACGAATTAGGAACTGCAAGTGCCATGAAGAATGCTCGCGACACAGGCGAGGATGCCTTTTTTCGTTGCTTAGAGAGGTGTGATACTGACATAGTGGATCTCAGAGCTATCACGGCCACTTCCTGAAGACTTTGACTTGTTCAATGAGGTAGAGTTTGGGCTTGGTGAGATCCAACGATGTTACATGAACTTGGACAAATTTTGGATGGAGGAGATATGCCGAGCCGTCAAAGCGCTCAAGACAGGTCGGGTCGATCCTGATGACGTAAAGCGGTGGAGAGGCTTCAAAGCCAGTCTCGAGCAAACAATTGAGTCGTGGAAGGTATGGATACACGCTTCCTGTCTTTGCAGAGAACAGACGTCATGTAATTGTGCAGATGAACTGTGACAAGCAAGGTAGTAGTATCTGGAGCGCACTCCTCGATAACCGCCCATGTTCCTCAGTTCGTTCATTTTACCCTCCTGCTTTGCCATTTCAATATCCATTTTTCATAGGGCGTTGACGACCTCGAGGCGATACTTTCCACATTATCCCCTGCCTTGAGCACGCTCGGGACGGCGCTGCATAAGGTCCGCGAAAGCGCGTCTGTAGAATCCTCATACATTGGCCTCGCCCTCATTCTTCGAGTCAGTTTGGGACTCACACAGAATTGTGAGATGTGCCTTGCCTTCTTCCGTAGCTGTGTCGATTTCGGGGATGTGATCGCTGCATCGTCCGCCACGGTCGTGGGCCATCCATCGTTCTCTCTTGCGAGGGCTTCGAACGATCTGCAGGAGCGTCTGATGGCCCTTGGAACAGAAGCGGCAGACGTCCCGGAAGAGAATGCCACTCAATCCCAAGGTATGTCGCTGCTTAGGGTCAGTGACCTGCGACAGTTAGCCCTGACGTTACACCACGCACGTCGGCTTATTCCGCTGCTACTCATAAGGTTCACGGAAGTTCAACGCTGCATATGCACAATGCTTGTCTCTGCAATGGAGGACAACTCTCGAGTTGAACGCTCTGCTCGAGAGTGTGTCTTCTTGGATTGTAGTTGCAGATGGTCTCCCCGATGCTCCCCCAGGTGGGTTCAGCCTCAAGTTGTTTCATGACCTGGCAGATGCATGGGAGAAAGAGAGAGCTTCCATGCGGATGGTGTTGGCGACTTTGACGCACGATCCCATCGAACAGCTACGCTGTCGTTCGCTTTCTTTGGCCTCAACGCGTCCACGGTTCTCTGTGATACGTTGGATTATGGGTCTAGTCCCTTTTGCTTAATCTTCTGTATCTCTTCGACTACTCCTTTTACTAGTTATCGGTATGTTTTGTTGTACTCATTGGATCAAGGGTGTATTACGAACACATTGTAGACCATCGTTGTTCTGGGTAGATTGTTTCCTTGCATATTTCTGGTCGCACGGAGTTGGTGCTAAGGTCTTTCGCATTGGATCACAAATTGATTTCCAGGCGGGATGGACACGTCAAGAATCTCAGAAGAGCGGGCCTGGTGATGCGAATAACAAACAGGGGACGGGCTGCGGCGATTGGTCGGCCTTCGACTATTTACAGAGTTGTGTGGAATCGGGACTTCCGCCTCCGCCCTCGAGGCGCGCGCCAAATTCGCCACCACTAAAAAAAGAAAAGAAAAGAAAAGAAAAAACTATCTCTCTTTTTTGTCCACGCACACACAAGCCCCACCAGCTCAGATTGAAGCAAGGTACCTAGTAAACTTGCATCCTCGGCGACGACGTCCGTGGTTCATGCAACTCGGAGTCCAAGAAGGCGAATTGCAGACTCGGTCGATTGACTGGTGTGACTGAGGAGCGGCGACGAGTCTGGACTCGGAAGGCTTCGCACTCAGATCTGCATTTTGAGAGGATGGTGTGGGAGGGTGTAGTGAGTGCGTGAAAGGGGGGTCGTGCCAGTGGGTGTGTGAAAGGAAACCGCGCAACGTGTCATTCAACGTCATGGAGCGTCCACTCCCCGCAATTACGTGGAGGGATCAGTGATATAAAGCGATCACTTTAATTTCGCCTGCCACGGAGTAACTGCGAACAGAAGACAAAAATGTATTTGTCAGGATTTGACGCTCATCATGCCATCACCACACAACGGTGGCGATGACTGGCGCGATACGACACGAACGACGACTCGGAAGTCGAGCTTCTGGGATAGGTAGTATACTCGTACTTCCACGCGCGTGCGTGCACCAGTGGCTGATGTTCCATATCTCTCTAACCAGGGTATAAAGTAATGACCAGCTTGAGCGATTCTGTTCCCCAGCCTGAAAGTGGTGTGCTCCTATCAATCAAAAATTGAGGAATATAGGGTACATATTTTATCGATCCACTCTGCACACCATTTGCTACAGGAGACAGGATGTATATACTTCCAGCCGCAGCCAGCAGAGCTTTGCACTATCTTCGCTGACATACCCTTCTCAACGACCGCCAAACGATAGACCGTCAATAATGATCGCCAATGTGGGATGTCGATGTCGAAATCATTGGGCACTCACGTCCACATCCCTATTTTGGAGTGGGAAAGATGTGATTATAAATGCTAGTCTAAGCATCCAGATCAGATATAAATATAAGTACTAGTACTGAGTACGCAGTGTCTTAGGGGTAACCGAGTTTCTCCGCACTCTCACCTTTCATATCCTTTCCTTTCCTCGCCTGTTCGCTTAAGAAAGCTACTAGCCGCTTTGCTATGGCAAATATCATCCGCTCCGCAAAATCGGGGAGCCACTGGTCGACGAATGACCTACTTGCATATAACATAACTATTCAAACGCAAAGTGTTGTCGACTTCTTCGGTCACAAACTATGTCCCATCGACCACCTCGACCCCGACCTCCTTTCCTCATGCGACCCTTCCACTTTTCCCACTGAAATTTCCATGGGGACCTGTCGCTTCCTCAAGTACCTTTACATGATTTCGCGTCCAAACGCAGCATACTCTCCACTCGATGACTTTGCGATGAGTGTCCTCGAAGTTACTGATTTCCACCGGCATATTGACACGGTCCTTATCCCACGATACGACCTCCCTTTAACGATATGCGGGGAAATCAATCGAAAGGCAACTCTAGATATATGTCTTGTTAGTGACCAGCTCATGCCAATGATCCTCCTTCTCGTTCGACGGGACAAACCCGCCCTCGGGTCAAGTGGCCCTGGGCCTTCGGTCATCGCAGGAGCAATTGCTACCTTCCAGTATAACAACCGAAGCCGCGCCAAAATGGGTCTTCCCACTCTCGACATGATGACAATTCCATGCATTACGGTAGAGGGAACTCGTCCACTCTTCTATAAAGTGCCAGTTACCCAGAATCTCAGCGACTGTGTCGCCACCGGTCAATTTCCCAAGCAGCAAACAGTTGTAACACGCTGTAGTCCCCCTGCCCCACCCGCATACGAAGGCATGGAGTCCCCTAAATATCGACATACCGCCCTTCGTTACTATGATGCGTTCCGTGATTTGGCCGAATATTGTTGGGCTCCTTTTCTTACTGGCTGTAAAGGGAGGTGGTCTTGTAACTAGTATGACAGTGCCAGTTATGATAAAATGAATGAATGTTGTCTCAACTTGCTCTGTTGACTGTCACGAAACTAGTGACTTCCGAATCATGAGGGTTTTGGGGGGTTGGTCTAAACTCACTTACCAAATTTTAATCCACTGTATTTTATATCAACGTCAGGAGCAATGGCGGTGACTCAGGAAGTGCCTCAGATTCAAGCTTCCTCCTTGTGTCATTACGAAGGTGGCAGTCATTCATTGCGACAAACACCCTCTTCTGGACTCTTCTTGTTACGTGCCACCGAGCTTGCACCGAGCCCCGTGCAATTCTGTACCACAGGTGGAGAAAGCCCATGCTGCTGTGAGTTCGGGGGGTAGTTCTGAGATCCATGGCAGGTTTGTAATCCCGAAGCAAAGGCACAAGGGAGAGAGCGCGTTCTCGAAGGAACTTGAATGAGAACACGCAGAGGGTCGTAGCCGCAGCTTCGACTTGTGCGTAAACATTTCTCCTCACTCCCGGTTCCCACGGTCCGGCTACAGCACGCCTTATGGCTGACGCGTTCTCCCGCCGCCCCGCCATGTGGCATTCCTCGTTAGATGGTTTGTAGTTATTTACCTCGCTTTCCAAAAAAAAAAAGACTGGGAAGGAAGCGACACGACGAAGCGAATGAGTTGCACGACAAATTTTCAAAAAGAAATTGGAGAGAAGATCGGAAATCGTTGGAAGGGGATAAAACACAGCCGCCAGAAAAAGGAAAAAATTGCGGCGTTCAGAGGGAGGGCAACCCGAGGCCATTTTGTTGCAAGTGGCGTTTCAGTTGAGCACGTGTGTCCATGTTGTTGTCCATTGATTGGGCGGGCGTCTAAGGTGTCTACTGTGCATTTTTCCTGACATCAGCGGTGATTTTCGGGTCAGTATTGTAACTTACACATGAGCCGGCGAGTTGAGATCACATTTATTATATTTTATGCTTTATATTATTTACAATTGATTCTATGCGCGTGCGACATCGTTTCTTTCTACAAATTCCGTTTGACACTGCAGGAACCTTTCTTTTTTCTGCCTTAACACTCACAGTCTATTCGAAAATTCCAAGGGGCTGTGCGGGCAAGGGCGCAACGAGGGGAACGCGGGTGATATGGCCTGATTTAGCCGCCGGCCCATCAAGTTGTATCGTGTTTGTGTGCGTTGGTTGGGCCAGTGTCTTGTGTTGTCGGTGTGGCGCGTGCGAGGCGCCTTGTCACGGGCCTTATGGCACATAAGCGCTCAGGGATGAGGGGGAGAGGGGATGAAAATGAATGAGTTGCACCGTGCAACAAAAGTTCGAAAAAATGGAAATGGTTGAGAATTGTTGGAAAAGGGGAATAATGCACAGCTGCAGACAAGTGATCTCCCACCCAAGGACGGGGGACAGATTGCCTGGAACGGGGAAAACGGAAACGAGAACAAAATCACGGGTAGGGGACAACTCGAGGCCATTCTGCCGGCAAGTGGGGGGTCAGTATTAATTGAGTGAGCCTCACTGAAGGGTCAGCATCGATCGAGTGAGTCCAGAAGGGCCAGCTATTGATCAAGGGAGCCCAGCTATAGGTGTTAAGTTGCTGTGACCTAGCAGTGAGTTCGGAAAGAGGAAGAAGGAAAAGAGAACCAAGGACACGATGCGGAACATTCGAGAACGAAGAGAAAACGTCACGAGCTTGAGGTGGGTGCATGCAGGCACAAAGGAGGGTAAAGGGGTGGGCTATGATTGCCTCCCTCGACAAGGCCAGGCTAGGGGTTATATATAGACAAATATGCTATGTGCGGGCCCGGTGGAGGGGAAGAGTGAAAGCGGGGGTGCATGCAGTCGCGCGGCGATGATAACGAGGAGAACGGTATCCAAAACAGAGGGTATTTTACTGAATCGTAGCTAGCTGCGTGACAGCGGGCGCGTGGTCGGCGAGGGTGAGGGAGGTGCTGCGACGTACAGTGGCAAAAGGCCAAGGTAACTGTAACTGTGGAATGGAGAGCGGCAGATCCAGAATTGAAAGAAAAACAGTGGAACATACGAACAAGTGCGTGGTCCTGACTTGCCGTGCACGACGTGTGAAGTGGCTGCCACTTGTGGTGTCAGCCGACGGGGTTTGAGCAATCCGCGTGTCTTTGGCCGTAAGACTTGGAGAGTGACGAGAGGGGGAAACTTGGCCGTTAGGGGAATGGTGTCGATCGTGTGACAATGACGGTGGATGAAGAGGCACGTAGGTGTGGAGTGTGGCGTGAAAGCAGTCTGCAGCCAACACGGAGGACATCACGTGGTCGAAGGCGCTATATTCCGAGGCTCGGGCTACAGAGCGTGTATACCTTACACAACTGAAGGGTCAGTGTATTGATCGAACGAGCCAACTGAAGAGTCAGCATTGATCGAACGAGCCCAACTGAAGGGTGAGTATTAATCATGAGCTTTTGAACTGGTGAGTTCTAATCTTCCCAAGAATCTTCCCTTAAGGTGGCGCTCCTAGCCTCGAGCCGATGTGCGGTCGTTGGTTTGAAATTATATTTTCCGTCAGAGCACCTTTTGCAGCAATCTTCCGTACTACGAGTATGCCGGCACTTGTCTTCCTGTGGCCTATATATGAAGAGAGACAATATGCTCTCCGTGTTCATGCCCCCTCCCACCGATACACGCCCGCTCATCCCAGCACCCCATCCAGCCCTTTTGCGATAACCACCACACTATCGCTATCATGGATACCACTCATGGTCTACGTTCCGTGCCCAAAGCGCCGCAGCCTTTGCAGACACACAAGAAGCGTTCCCGGCCGGTCACCTGTTGTGACAACTGGTCCGTCCCTCGGGCTTATCGTACGAGCACTCCGGAGCACTTCGACTGACTCTACTCCCTCTTCCTCCCTCTCGTTCTGACTGCAAAGCCGTTTGAAGAAGTTAAAGTGTGTCCAAGTCAAGTCCCAACCTCGTTGCGAGGCTTGCGAGACCAGCAACACGCCTTGTCAGTTTCGCGACTGGGAGCGGTGCTTTGCCGAGCGAAGCCGCACAGTCACTGGCGCAAGCGCCACCTCCGCCTCCAGTCCATCGTATAGTCGACGGTCATCATCACCGCAGGGCATGGAGCACCAAGTGCTCTCTCCGGCTGCACGAGGCGACTCCGTTGACACCTCGGGTTGGAACTTAGACTTGGACGTACCAACGCCATCTGGAAGCGGACATCCATCACATTATGCCCTGACTCCTGAAGTGTTGTCTCCTTTCTCGTCCTCTCCGCGATTAAATCCTAATGAATCGTTCGCATATCCACTCTTCGGGCCGGCTCCTTATACAGTGGTGAATGATCAAAACCAGCCACTCGAAGACGTACCGAGATTGCTTCATGGCTTTCGCCCTCCGAATCCCCCGAGACCCCCGGAAAGGCTGCATTCCGCGCTATCCTCCTGGCTCAAAGATATGAACAAACTCTCTGATCTCATCGATCGTCTACGGGGACTGGCGTCCGCTGCTTCCGCAATCCACAGGCCTCGACTCTACAGGCAGGTAGCCACGTTACGTGCGACCTTCAAGAGGCAACAAGGGCGTTGCATTGAGTTTTTGGGGCTCACTGAGGAGTATGCTGGCCGATACCTGCACGATATCTCCGCCGAGATTCAACGACAACGTTCGTTCCTTGACATGCTAGAGAGACGCGTGGATAAGGCAAGCACGTTATACGAACAGGCTGTCGATCTGCGAAAGTCATATGAATCAGGAACTGCAAGTGCTATGAAGAATGCTCGCGACACAGGCGAGGATGCCTTTTAGTTGCTTAGAGAGGTGTGATCCTGACTCAGTGGGTCCCAGAGCTATCGCGACCACTTCCTGAGGACTTTGATTTGTTCAACGAGGTAGACTTTTTCCTTGGCGAGATTCGACGATGTTACACGGACTTGGAAAACTTTTGGATGGGGGAGATATGCCGTGCCGACAAAGCGTTCAAGACACGTCAGGTCGATCCTGATGATGTAAGGCGGTGGAGAGGCTTCAAAACCAGTCTCGAGCAAACCGTTGAGTCGTGGAAGGTATGGGTACACGCTTCCTGTCTTTTCAGAGAGCAGACGGAAGTGTTCAGATGAACTGTGACAAGCAAGGCAACACCGGCAGTATCTGGAGCGCACTCAATAACCGCTCGTGTTCCTCAGTTCGTTCTTTTTGCCCTCCTGCTTTACTATTTCAATATCAATCTTGCATAGGGCGTTGACGACCTCGAGGCGATACTTTCTACATTATCCGCTACTCTGAGCACCCTCGGGACGGCGCTGCAAAATGTCCGCGAAAGCGCGTCTGTAGAATCCTCGCACACTGGCATTGGCCTCATTCTTCGAGTCAGTTTGGGACTCAGGCAGAACAGTGAGATGTGCCTTGCCTCCTTCCGTCGCAGTGTCGATTTCGGGGATGTGATCGCTGCATCCTCCGCCACAGTCGTGGGCCATCCATCGTTCTCCCTTGCAAGAGCTTCGAACGATCTGCAGGAGCGTCTGATGGCCCTTGGAACAGAAGCAGCACACGTCCCGGAAGAGAATGCCACTCACTCCCAAGGTATGTCCCCGCTCAAGTCACTGACCCGCGACAGTTAGCCCTGACGTTACACCACGCACGCTGCCTTATTCCGCTGCTACTCATAAGGCCCACGGGAGTTCAACTCTGCATATGCACAATGCTTGTCTCTGCAACGGAGGACAACTCTCGAGTTGAACGCTCTGCTCGAGAGTGTGCCTTCTTGGATCGTAGTTGCAGATGGCCTCCCTGATGCTCCCCCGAGTGGGTTCAGCCTCAAGATGCTTCGTGACCTGGCAGATGCATGGGAGGAAGGGAGAGCTTCCATGCGGGGGGTGTTGGCGACTCTGACGCACAATCCCATCGAACAGCTACGCTATCGTTCGCTTTCTGTGGCCTCAACGCGTCCACGGTTCTCTGTGATACGTTGGATTACGAGCCTGCTCTCTTCTGCCTGATCTTCCGTATCTCATCGACGAACAGCTACGCTATCGTTCGCTTTCTTTGGCCTCAATGCGTCCACGGTTCTCGGTGATAAATTGGATTCCGTGCCTGCTCTCTTTTGCTTGATCTTCCGTATCTCATCGACTATTCCTTTACTAGCATCGGTATATTTTGTGGTACTGTGGGATCAAGGGCGCATTACGAACACATTGCATATTGTAAACATCGTTAATCTGGGTAGATTGTTTCATTTTATATTCATGGTTGCTCCACGCTTTATCACTGGCAGATCGCAGATCCAACAGTTCTCAAGAACTGATATACTTTGTGAGGCAACATCATCTTTGAATATGAATGTGTTCTTGTATCGCGCGTACACGAGATGAGAATGGATGAGGAAGCCGAGAGCACGCGGGAGGCCTCGACTACGATACTCCTATGAGTATGGGATGTGGCTGACATGGGCCTCGCGGCAGAAAAAAGTCTTGAAGGGTGATTAATCGTGTGATTCCTCGAGATGAAAGCATTGTCTCTCGACCAGCCCGAAGTGGCATTGCTGCTGCGGAACATTGAGCTACTATGAGCAGATCTAAGGCAGGACAGACCTGATCGCACATGCAGACTAATCATCTCACTCGCCTTTTTCTGCCAGCTTGTTTGTTTCATTTCGTTTACGATCTCAGGCTCGTGTTGTTCGACTCGATTACTCGCGCGCACACTATATTGTACCTGGTCATTTGACTACCGTACGATGGACCAACTTCGAGCTTACGAATAGTTTATCACAAACTGCCCATGCGCAATCAATTGCTGCACCGAGAATGTACAGTATTATTAATGGAGCTTCCCGGCCTCGGCTTCCATTGTGATATGACGAGTTTTGCTAAAGTTTGTGGGGGTGTAGCAAGACTGATTCTATCAGATGTCCTAACGCTTCGGAGAAAGAAGCGGGCCGGGGTGTATTGACGCCGGGCCACGAAATTCGGCACTCACCACCATTTCGGCATTCTCCTCGTTTTACCCTACACATCTCTTTCACCCTGCCTTTGTCTGCGAAGTTGAACGAACGAAAACGATGCAGTAGTTGTTGAGGTCCTGAACTCGGTCTGTCACCGACTCACACAGAATGTCACTTGTGCCGGAGCGGAGTTTCGAATCACGGCGACTATGACAAGTCATGATCCAACACTTATGCACTTACTGTATGCATTAATGATGGTGACGCCGAAATGGTTGTGGGAGATAGTATGTATGGACTCGGGCCTGTCTCGTAAAACTTCTCATAAATTCTGGAACGCACAAGTTCTTCTTCCCTTGGCGGGTACTGACCTCCTCCTTCCACTTACTGAGATTTTTCTTAATCCCCATTATGGCTTCCGACGACAAATACGACGAGAAATTTCATGAGGCCGTCCTTGAATCACCGAGCATTCAGCCAGATGTTCAAGCTCTTCAACCTGAAGATCCTGCGTCTGTGGAAGAACGACGCCTGGTCCGCAAGATAGACGCTCGAATCTTACCCATTGGTTGTCTCATGTACCTGTTCGCGTGTCAGTGGTACTTCGGCCATTTTACTCTGGCCTTTTTGACTTACCGCGGCGACGTCAGACCTGGACAGAACAAACCTAGGTAATGCCCGTTTACAGGGCCTGGCTAAGGATGTTCTCGGTGGTGATCCCACGGGCGAGAGGTTCGACTGGGTCAATTCTGTCTTCTTTTTCTCTTATGTGGGCCCTCACCCCGTCAAAGTAGTTGAGATACGATATCGCTTACCCTCGTCTTGATACATGGCTAGATCTTATGTATGGTGCCTGCTACCATCCTTGCCAAACTCGCCCCTCCACGTCTTTGGTTGGGCTGCTCAGCTATCGGATGGGGTCTCTGCTCCACGCTTATGGTTGGTCTTCATTTCTGAGTACCGAAGTACGGAAATCTGATCCTTCGAAATCGATCTTACAAACCCTATGCCTGATCTGGTATCGCATATGTAGTCAACTGCGACTAATCAAGCTGGACTCATGGTGGCTCGGGTAGGTCTTGGTGTCTTCGAAGCAGGGTTTGGTCCGGGCATCCCACTATACCTTTGTAGGCACCCCAATTACTCGCTCCCTCTTACGTCCACCGATCCCTGACGTCTGCGTTATAGCATTGTTCTACACGAAGCACGAGCTGGGTTTGCGCCTTGCCTACTGGTTCGGATTCGCTGCCGTAGCTGGTGCTTTTGGTGGTCTCGTTGCCTTTGGGGTTCAACACGCGCACGTCGCGATCGCGAACTGGCGTCTTCTTTTTATCATCGAGGTCGGTTCCCCGTGTGGCCATGTTGCGTTTCGGTAACCCCAATTACTGTTAGGGCATCCCCACGATTCTCTTAGGTTTCATCGCGATAGCTTTCCTGCCGGATCGACCAGAAACAACGAAGTTCTTCACGGAGGAAGAGCGGAAGATTGCTTTAGCTCGAGCCAATCGTGATACTAGTGGAGATGTAGGGTATCATGTAAACAAGAGTAAATTCTCGTGCCCCTCCCACAAGGGAAAGCGTCGCTCATGCAACCTTAGGTCACATCGCAGATGCGTTCAAGGACTGGAGGGTGGGTCGCTTCCGGGGGCGCAAAGCGTGCCCAACCAACTCACGAAGCTTGTCATAGATTTATCTTGGCGGCGTAATCTATTTTGGGGCAAACGCCGCGCTTGCTTCTACGGCCGCCTTCTTGCCAACCATCATCAAGACCTTTGGATATAGTGAGTTTTATCCCGTTGTCTGTGTATGGTTGCTAATGGCGTGCCGCAGACAACGCGCTTGCCCAGCTACTCACAGTGCCACCTTATGCTGTCACATTAGTCGTGATGATAATCTCTTCGTGGTCATCAGACCGCCTCCTCACCCGCGGACCTTTCATCGTGATCTCGAGTGTGGTATGCGGAATCGGATATCTGTAAGATTCATTTGCGACCCACTTCACACTCGATGTTGATCCGAGATTGCGTGGTGCGCCGTGACATGCACACAGGCTCTTACTCGCCGTCTCGCAGCACATGAATCACGTGCGGTACTTCGCGACGTTCTGTATCGTTAGTGGCACGTACACGACAATCGGACTCGTCATTGCCTGGTGTAAGCGCCTTTGTCAATGTGGCGCGATCGCGATCGCTATCTTTCTGACTGACGAGTGTATCTAGACGCTCACAACCTTGGTTCCGAAACTAAGCGCGCCACGGGGACCCCGCTCTATATGGCCATTGGTCAATGCGGCAGTATCCTCGGGTCGCACCTGTTTCCTTCCACCGAAGGGCCGAGATACACGTGAGTCTTGTGGTAGCCTCGGAACGTCGTACGTATCCAAGTTTGACTGATTGATACATTTCCGACAGTAAGGGCTTCTCAGGCAAGTTGTTCTATTGCTGCGGTGTAGCTTCCGCGCTCTACTTTCATATGCATGCTAACCCCATTTTTTACTAGTCTTGACGGGGCTACTGTTCCTCGGAACGGTGTGCACCTGCATTCTTACGGTAGGTCTTTGCGTCTCGTATGACGCACCAACATGGGTGGTCATCATGTATCTCTTGCTCGCAGATGCACTTCCGTTACGAGAATGCGCGCCGCGATCGCGTGTATGGCAGACACATCAACGCTGATGTAGACACATCAGAGCTGGCTGACAGAGTGAGCGCTATTACCTTCCTAGAAAGCAATTTAAACTTAAGGGTTCACTGAACGTTGACAGGCGCCTGGGTTCCGCTATGTCGTTTGACCGAGAAGGGCCGCCCAACCGGCCTGCACGATGGGTAACGAGTTGGAGCAGGAAATTATGCATGTCCACCAATGGGTTCACATTCGTCTTTAGTTCCTAACGTGTATAGTGTGTGAAGTAGCGATTTGCGTGTCATGAACGATGTGTCTGGACCAAGTTAACCTATCCCTCAATTCTCGCCCATTACAGGGGGCGCCATGTTTCTCTTTCTCGACGTCGACGTCTTTATTGTATCGCGAATTGACCGTCCAACCCGTGGGATCGGAATCATTCGCTCGGCTAACCATCGACAATGGGAACGAATTTTCGCCGCGTTTCTTGATGAGGTCCTTGCCTTGCAGTAAAATCCTGCCCCTTCCTGGCGTTACTAAGTTAATTGCCGAAAAAAAAAAAAAAAAAAGCAAGTTTTTTGTCTTGGGAATACGAATCCCCCATGTTGCACGCCTCATGCCTTTAAAATTAAAAAAAAAAGACCCCTGGCATTCATCGGCATATACGGGGCGCAGCACTAGTTCTTGATTGAAGCGGGAGACCACTCACTTACAGGTTCTAGTATTGTATCGTACTGTATCCTATATACCTACGATAAGGAAGCGCCAGTTAGTCATGATGGCGTATCCACTTTGTGTCTGATTTGCCTACTAGCAGAAGACATCATGAGATCAACCTCCTTGAAAGCACTGTTGGCCAGTCACACTATCACTGGTGCGAGGTACGGAGTTGGTACCAAGATCTTTCGCATTGGAATTCCAGGCGGAATGGGATCCGTCGAGAAACACAGAAGATGATGGCAATAACAAACAGGGGCCTGGGGCTGCAGCGATTGGCCGGCCTTCCAGGGCGCCTTCGAGACAGGCTGCCGCCAAATTCGCCACCGCCAAAAAAAAAAAAAAAGTAAAAAGAGAAATGTAACCACGGGTGGCGGACGAATCGGGGATGTTGTGGAACCCGATGGGACCATCTCTTCTCTTCACACACACAAACCCCGCCAACTTGGATTGAAGCTGGGTACCAATAAACTCGCGTTCCTCGGCGACGACGTCCCGTGGTTCGCGCAACTCGGAGTCGCAAGAAGGCGGATTGCAGACTCGGAAGATACGACCGAACTTTGTGTGACCGAGGTGTGTGCTGACGAGTCCGGACTCGGAAGGCTTCGCACTTAGATCTGCGTGTGTGTGACTGGGAGGGCGTAAGTGCGGGAAAGGGGGGTGCCAGTGGGTGTGTGAAAGGAAAGCGCGCAACGTGTCATTCGACGTCGTGGCACGACATCCGAAGGAGCGTCCACTTCCCGCAATTACGTGGAGGAAGCAGTGATATAAAGTAATCACTTTAATTTCTCCCGCCACGGAGTAACTGCGAACGAACAGAAGACAAAAATGTATTTGTCAGGATTTGACGTTCACCATCACAATACGGTAGCGATGACTGGCGCGACACGACACGACACGACACGACACGAATGACGACTCGGAAGTTGCTAGCGTCTGTGATATGTAGTATGCTCGTACTTCCACGCGCGTGCGTGCACCAGTGACTGGTGTTCCATACGTCCAATCGTCGACAAAGGCTCTCTCTAACCAGGGTATTGAGTAATGACGAGCTCGATCGATTTTGCCCCCAAGGCGGCCCAGGACGACTCGAGGTTCGCTCTCAGGCAGGCTTCTGGAAGGCTTCCACGTAAAACAATTTACAAGGGTTTCCGCACATGTACAACAAGGCAAGCCCCGTGCTTTCAACTTGATATACGTTTTCGTAACAAAGGACCGACATCGAGCATACACTCCGAGCCAACTCGAGACAGGAGGTTATATTATTATTCCATACTTGGCAGGGATATTGAACACCTGGGCGTAGTTCGCTACTGTATGAAGGGGGTTTGAAACAACCTGCATGTGGGACAAAAAGTTGAGGTGAAGTAAGGAGCGTCGCTGGACCTGAGCGAGAGTACTAGTGTAGTTATCAGTGATTCATCCCCGTGCCATGCCTCATCTCCTACGCCATGGGGTCATAGGAGATACGTCCCGGGTTTAGGGTAAGAGAGTGGGGCAAAGTACTCCGCAATTCAAGAAAGGCAGTCAAAATGCCTACTAGTGACATTATCGTTAAAGCCTATTCGAACCGATGCAACTGCCAGTGCTCACCAACGGAAATAAAGGACGACAGGACCCGTGCGCGCTGTTCGCTCGGATGGCTAGGTGAAGAATTAAGTCATCCGAGGTGCTCCGCCGCCGATGCGAAATAGGTACAGCACGAGACTAATTCTTGTGACAGTGTGGAGGTAGTTGTGACCAGAAGGGGGAGGTGGCATGGGATGTCCGGTCTCACCAGGGAATTCGTACATCCATCGTAGGAGCATCGATGATTCGATGTAGCTTTGTCACCGAAGACATGATGACACTGTAAGTTGGAAGAAGGTTAATAATGAGCAAAAAATGAAAATCTAAAAGAGGTATTTGCCCACGCTCGTTGACCTTTATTGGCCTATTGACGTGCATCAACATTCATATGCCCAGTTGGTAGGTATATCAGCAAAACAGACGCTGCTTCGTCTTTCGGAAGTGGATCGTTGACACGCTGAATATTCCGCCTTGGATGAATACAGGCTCGAGACACGGATAAAGAATTGCCGTGTGTGTGGACAAGTGGTGGGACAGAAAATGATATAAAGTACGGATGGCCCGCCACAAAAGAGAACATATTAAAAGGGTAACAATGAACTGCACCAAAACTCGTCTGAAAGCAAGACGACGCAGAACAATGGAAAGAGGGATCCAATCACACAATCTCGTCGACTTTGGACCGATGAATGCAAAAGCCCTAGAGATGGAGAAGATATATAACAATTAGCTGTCCAGGATACGTGATCGTGAGGGTGGGACGCACCGGTACTACCCACTCTTTACAATTGCAACAAACGCCGGCCCAGTCATAGTTTCCTAGCTTTGCACCGCATTTCTTGTTCGGACAAGTGATCTTCCCTGACAATTGCCCTTCTTCTAGAAAAAAATCCATCCATTTCATCTAAGATAATTGAGTCCATGACTTAAAAGCAAAGACGATTCGACCCACAGGCTCGACAAAATATCCGGAGCACTTTGGATTCATAAGGATGGGTGGGCTTATGCTGGATTTGTCGATCACCCGCGTAGCTGTATTGAGTGGCGTCATAGCTAAACCGCCAGGTGATCGTAGGGCAGCTAGTTTGGGATTCGCGTGGAGCTGCGCTGCGAGGTCTGCACCATGTTGAAGAGTTCCTGCACCCGCAGATGTGGTGGATAGAGCTAGCTGTGGGTGACTCTTACCCGAAGTCGGGACTGAATCTCGGTTCTCTGCGATCGTCCCAGAAGTTCCGGATGTCAGAGTGGGAGAAGAAACTGTGTCTGCGGTGGAAGTGCCACCTGTTCTAGGGGTAGATGCAGTAACTGACGGCACTGTGGTAGTGCCCACAGCTTCCTCGTCGTCGCTATCCAATGCCGACATCGACAGGTTGCTGGGGATGCCGGAAAGTCCGGCGAGCAGGCGAGATCGGAGGTCGTTTCCGAATGAACTACTCCGTCGTTTCTGGGGTTGAGCCGGTAGGCTTGTTGAGTGGTCAATATCCTGGCTACTACTTTTACCCTCCTCGTCGTCAAGGGCCGACATGGACAATGCAGCTGCCAATCCCGAGAGACCACCACTCCCCTCAACGGGCGTCAGGGGAGAGGGACGAGTTGGGCCAGTAGAGGAACCCAGACGCGGACGAGGGGCTGTCATGCCCAGCGCACCACTGGAAGGTCGTCGAGTAGACGATGCGGAGGGGCGACGGGCAGCAGCTTCATGGGTAGATGGCCGTCTTGAAGAGGCAGGCGAGAAAGCCACAGCAGGTGTCGGTGGACCGAGTTGCCCGTGGTCGAGCATGTGTTCACGGTTCGCGAGCTCTGTCCTGAAGATGAAACCCTTGGGCATCGCTCTCCGGACAATGTCGAGGCATGTCTCACCGACACATTTTGCAACGAATACGCCGCCTGGGTCCACCAGGGGTAGGGGGTGCTGAATCCGTGGGTGTGCGGGGAAACCTCGCAAACATGTCCGTTTCGGGGGCAGAGCCGTCCCCGTCTACAAGGACCTTTCAGTATAAAGTAGTTAAGATACGACGTGGGAATGGTGTCACTTAAAACTTCTTCTACTGCTCTTTCGAGGTAAAACATTCGTGTGGCTTTGTCGCGCCTAGAGACTTTAAACGATGCTTGGTGGAATATTTCGAGTTGAGTCATGAACCCTGCGTTTGGGCTGGGCAAGTTGAACAAAAATCAACCCGGAGCAAAGTGGATATCATACTTTATGCTGGGCCTGACCTTTCGGATGAGATCCATCGCCGTGTTTAGGTCTACATGCTGGGAATACATGATGTATGCTGCTACGACAGTAGCACTGCGACCTGCAATGCACAAGTTGCAGCCAAAGACAGTCACGTATATGTGCAGATACCCACTCGTTCCGGCCTGGCAGTGCACAAGAACATCCCTGCCCTTGTCGACTTCACCTTGTATGAACGTTATCGCGGGAACCAAATGCTGGAGTATGTCAGCTTCCTCCACGTCGTCCAAGGGAATCTGCCGACGGATGAAGGTCTGTGGTCGACGTGGCCCTCGGAAGTGAGGTACAGATCGGTGTGAGGGGTATGGGACGTACCTCTGGGATGGAGAGCCTTCCCCTCATGACGGACAGGATGCTGCGAATATTGTTCGCTGTGAGGGTATTGCTATCTTTCGCGCTGTGGAGGTCACCGATCCAGAGACCTGATAGGATCTGGTCCATGTGGTGATATTCATCGTCCACGTCCATGGCTAGCTGAGATGGAGAGCGGTAGGCCGTCTAGGCCCTTAAATGCTGCGCCTAGAACGACGTCATGCATCGTTTGTACCTGACAAACAATCTCGTGATCCGTCCTTGCGGGCTTTTCTCCTGACCAGGATTGGTCAAACGCGTTCACCTGACATCTGAATTCTTCCGATGAAACAGCCCGTAGTCATGGAAACAGCGTCCACCTCGTGATTAAAACATGTACAAACTACAGGTTACAAATGAATTACGGTACTATGAATACAATTGCGTCTGTACAAAACATAAGGCATCAAGCCTTGAGCTCTGGACCCTCAAGGCCCTCGGCTCGTCGTGTGGTACGTCACTTTCGTGAGGAATAATGTGTGCCCGAGGTCATGGGGGGTTTGGATGTCGTACTGGTGGAAGGTACGATGCGATACGGATGCATCTTCACCCCTTTGCCAAGAACTGTCCCCGGCCGACGAATTCGTCCCAACGCGGCCCCAACCACCAACAAGGGGGGCCCTGGCTTGATGCCACCCAATGCATCGGGAGAGGATATTACTCTGGGTGCACCTGACGCATTTGCCACGCTTGCCGAGGATAAAACGAGAACGGCATCGGCGTTTTCGAGAGAATCGGTCAGGACAAGGCGGACGTGTGGTTCCGCAGCATTCGTCTGATGCATGTGAGACGGGTGGGTGGCTGTTGAATTGTATAACGTAGATGCGAGGGGGCCGGCGATAGACGGGGGAGGCGGAGGAAACGGCGCGTGGAAATTCGCAGTCGTAGGAGAAGAAACAGAATCTGGCCATCTGCTCTGCCAACCTTGAGAGGGAGAGCCATACGCGGGGTCCTGTGGACGGTTTGGCCATGTCAGATGCCTGCCGTTGTATCAAAGGAAAGTAAACGGACCTGTTGACCATTGCATAGTACGTGTACGCCAGGTAACGTCATTTTGGGCGGTACACCGTGCATCGGGAGAGCGAGAGAGCGTAGTGGGGGTAGGGTGGGACGCTCAGGGACAAAAGACATGGGCACAGGTGTGTCAGGCCACAGGTAGGAAAGTGATGTCTAGACGGAGAGGGAAACGAAAAAAACGGTCACGAGATTGGGGAGGGCAAGGAGAACACAAAACGTGAAACAGGCAAGAGAAGTTGATGATGCATGTGGAGGTGGTCCAACGAACCTTTATAATGGTGGATGAGGGCAATTGGTCAAACTGGAGAAGACAGGGAGGTCTAGCGCCGGACTATTGTGCGCCGCTTGTGTGTACAGGTCGTCGACAAAGGAGAACGGTGCAGTAGCATTGTTCCTCGAATGCGTGAGTTAAGCGGTCAGCGAAAGATCTTCTCAAACTGCCCTGAACGATAAAGTTATTGTTGTCCACCTCGTTCTCGGCCATTGTCAAACAGAGTTACATAATTTCATTGCCCGCCTTCCTCTTGTCCCGAGTCAGCCATGTCAGAACCTGCTCAAAAAATCCGTATTGTGCGCACCGCCCCCATCACGCCACAGGTCGAGAAGCTCATACGTGCCGTGACGATAATTCGCTAGATGCCAGGCGCGCAGTCGGACCTCTCTGCCGCAACCTATCAGATCCACAATGAGACCCACACTCTCGGCAATGCGCTTCGCTGGATGCTCATGAAGAAGTAAATGACTCGTCATCCCCCTTTGGTTGTAGCTAGCTCAATTGTCCCCAGTCCAAAAGTCGAATTTTGCGGGTACAGGTGGGTCTTATTGTTAACTGCCTTCCTTTTATTCCCCATTCTCTTGCATCTCCTGATTGACAATAAGCTTGGCCATGCTCCCATGATCCAGCAATGACTCCATTCTTCCACTATCTTTGCATTCTATTCCTTTCACGATCCCTAATGTGGCTCCCTCCCAGGGAATAGCCCTCGTGTTTAAACGTTGGTTGCTTTTTGCATTCTCACGGAATGCTGGTTGCTTTCGCTTTTGAGTTCTCGCGTCTTCTCCCTTTTGTTCCCTCCGATTGCCGCACCACTAATAATGGTCTAGTGCCCCTCATCCATCTGAAAATCACATCCAGATTCGGATCCAGATGTACGGTACGTCTTTCCTTCCTCGTCCTTGCTACTTAACGCGTCTCCACGTCGTTCCCAGATAACTTGTCGTCGCTGACTGCGCTCCTTTCCGCATTGGATGACCTGGATGCGCTGTTCGAGAGCATTGAAGCCGCATACAAGGCGAGCTTGGAGCATGACGATGTTACAGTTTGGGACGAGAAACGATAGGTTAGGCTTCCTTTAGATGGTGAGTATCTCCCATTCTCCCATTGAGCTGCTGGACCAGTGGTCCCCAACAAGATGTTTTTGACGTTCCACCAGTTATAGTCCAGGTGCCTTCCCCCGTTTCCATGGTTTAGTAATGACCAGACGTAACTCTCGGCTGTACTGTCGCTTTACTTGTCATCTTCGTCTCGCCGCCTTATCGCGTTCATCATTTGAATAAGAGGTGGGGACGCATGGTATTGGGGAAATGGCGATGTCACGGTCTGACTGGCCAAGTGAAAAACAAAAGACTGGACACCATCTCATCACCAGCGACCTCGCTCCAGGGACGATTGGAAGCACATTCGTCATTATGTGTTCCTACTTCCGATGCATAACGGTTTGGCGTGTCGACGCCACAACGTGAGACGCACTATTGGTGGGAAACTCTAGGGACTACTCGCTGATGTCTGTCAGATGAATAGTACAGCGAGCGGTCGAGCCAATTCTTTTCTAGGTTTGCAATAAAGGAGCAGTGATCCGATGAAAGGAATGCAGAGAATCGGCATGTTTCTTCAACAGTCCTGGAACTGGATCGTGACACAATGGCATGGATACTTCCGAGTCAAGTCATATTTGAATCCTCCTTAGTCATGAACCAAGATATACACATCGTCAACTTCTAGAACAGCAATCGGCGTAAAGTCCAAAGGTTACGCATTTTATTGTTGGGATTCACGGATGGCCTGTGAACGCCGATGTACTGTCAACGTACGTTGTGGTTATAGGGGATAAGGGGACTCGGCTTTGGATTGTCGCCTTGATGCGCCTCGAGATATACAACCTGGGCTATGTGACTTGTTAGAACCTCACACAGTTTGTCAGCGGTTCTCGACCCAATGATGACATGATGAATTTGTCTTCCCACTCTCCACGCCGTGATGCCTGCAGGCAAAACAACCCCGCTTTTGCACGGTCACTTCCACGACGTACATCGCGGACCAAAGGGGAAAGCGAGTCATGTCGTGTAAATTGAACAAGATAATTTTCCCACTGACTCGGCATAAGTAAATAAACATTGCCCCAAAACAAGTTGGCGGCATGATCCGGACCGAGCGAGCGTGGCCGTGCCAAGTCAAACGCCCGGATACACCATCGGCGAGTGCGAGTGCGAGTGCGAGTACGCGGACACTGCAACAGCTGCGGACACAGCTTCACTTCCCTCGCTCGACAATATCCGCTCAATTTTAGTCCCTTCAACTCCATCGGACCAGTTGGTGTCCGACCATCCTGTCCCACGAACTTCCCGACGACGTCACTCCTCGCTGCTTCGTTCTTCATTATTCCCATATCCCATCAACCCGCAAAATGCTCAGTCGCGTCTCTTCGTTCGATGACCTCGCAACTTGGGAAGACTCGGTCTCCCACGCCATGCCTGTCATTGTTGTTGACCCCCTGGAGGACTCGGAAGATTCCGTCGATGCCTCATTCGCGTACGTCTGTCTCCCTCTCCTTCCTTTCCGTCTCTTCACTTGACCCTCGTAGTGACCCACGACCATCACTCCAAGAAGTCACGGAGATAGAAGAAAATATACACACCCTGCAATCTCAGCTGGAGGCCCTCCAGACTCGAAAGTTACACATACTCGCTCGTAATGCACTCATTAACCGCGTACCGCCCGAACTTCTTTCCCGTATATTCGAACTTGGCGTCCACGAATCTAACGACCTTTTACCTGCCATTTCACTCGTCTCTCATCTTTGGCGCTCAATAGTCCTAACAACGCCGTCCTTATGGTCCTACATTCGCCTCTTGAACTACTCTCGTTCTGGCTCGTTCCTTCGCAAGCTCAAAGTACATCTGGAGCGTTCACAAGATTGCAAATTTCTCCTGGACATAGATTGTCGATATCTGGACGTCGCAGATGAACTCTCCCAGATCATGACAGAGCTCGATCCACATCTCCACCGTTGTTTCAACTTTCGAATGTCCGCCACGGACTGGCCAAGCATGGAAATCGTACGAAATATGTCGCAGAAACTAGGGCCATCCCTCGAAGAGCTATATCTTCGCTTTGATCCGTCCGAATCTGAAGAACAGACACCATTCGTCCTCCTCACACAACCTTGTCCCCGTTTATCAACGATCACCCTCGAGCACGCACCACTCATTTGCATACGGACACAACTCCCATCACTTCGTTGCCTTTACCTCATCCGCGAGCAGCGGTATGCCTCTTCTACCCGCATAGGCATTTCCTTCAAGGAATTCCTTGACGTTCTCAACTCCACACCTACAATAGAAGAACTCCGCATCCAATCAGCCCTCTTCCTCCTCGATGGCTCCGATTTTGTCTTCCGATCATCACCCGTCCCCCCAATTTTCCAAAACCTCAAATTACTCTCCTTCCATTACGTCGAGTCTAATAACCTCGCCCTCTTCCTCGAGTCGGGACGCTTTCCCGCCTTGCGCCGTCTATCTGTACAGATGGACTCCTCGAACGACGAAAATACCCAGTGGCTCGTACGCATGTCCATGGACAGTGCAACGCGATTCCCCGTCCTCCGCCAACTTGACCTTCGTTCATGCAATCTCGACGGTGTCGGTCTTGTTCCGTTTATCCGTGCCTTACATCAGCTCCCGCACCTCACAGCGCTCGGGCTGTCGAGCCCACCGAGTGGTGTGCTTGGCCCGCGTCTATTTGAAGTGCTTTCCGCCACGCCGGATATCAGTGAGGGCGGCATGGGAGGTCAGTGGCTACTCCCGCGGCTGCAGGCCCTCTGTGTGCAGAACTCCCGCGATATATCCGGGCATGAACTGCTTCAGGTGGCGTGGGCGCGCACTACGGGCGGTGCGAGCGTTTCGCCAATCCGGTATCTCAAGATTGCGCAATGTTACGGTCTCGACCCTGAAACGCATGAGCAACTCTGCCGAGCTGTGACCACAGTCCGGGTGGTGCGGTAGTACCTGTTGTGAAGGAGTTTTTTTTTTTAGAAAAAAAAAGAGGGGATAATACTAGCTGAGTACGAGGGCCCAACGCTCATCCATAATTGCTCTCACATCGTGTCTTTCAGTTGCCTCTCTAAATCACCTTCCGTTTGCATGGACCAAGTCTTCATCTACCAAGCACATATACATACGGTTCCGTAGTGTACTCGTCTTTTTCGCCTTGGAGAATCATGTCTGTTCTGTGTAACACTATGTACTGACTTGTTGCGATCTTGTATCTCAGTTGCCCCTCTCAAATGATGACTCGTAAAGACGTGGGTCATCTTACTCGACCAAAGTCCTCCCCTGAAGATTCAGTGAGACCCAGGGAATAAAATCTGTGGGTGTTTTAGCGATAGGTCGCAGAGCTACTCCGGACCACATGTAGTCACGGAGGCGAGGAGACGTTCACATTGATGCCACGTTTCACAGGTCTCCAGCCCTCGAATCTCCGAACTCTAAGCGCTCCCTCTCAGCTTGCTGCATCCATATGAATACAGAAAACCTAAAATCGACGACAGAAGCGGAGAGTTGACGCTCGGTTATATGGGCAGAAGGAAGGCCAGACCATCAATTCAATCAGGATATTCGGCAAACCAAAACAGGGCGAAACCCGGCCTGCCTCTGGGCTTGATAGCCCATGAGCGAGATCGTCTCATGACCGCTCCCGCAAGGGAATTGAGATAGCGTGCGTACCGCTACGCGTCCGCCATCGCATAGGAGTGGCCGGCCGCCGTCGCGAATTTGAGTGGCTGTGCGCCGCCTATTTGGGGAGCATTAACTCACAGAGAATCATGTGGATATTTGGCCCGTCACGGTGGGCACTTGATCCGGAACTGTGATATAACCGCTACCGTTCACTTGAGAAAACTCAAAAATTCGGTTGTACCGGTAATAAGCTCGTGAGTAGTGTAAAATGTCGTCGACGTCGACAGCGGCAGCGGCGCTGACCCAATCTCGTCCTGCGCACTCGTTCTCCGCACATTCAGCTCTGCTCAACTGCCACAGCAGTTCCGCCCAGAACGGCTCCTCCGTCATCATTCTTCTGCAGACGGCATCACGGATCTGTTCGGCTACGCCCCGCAGAAGGTCGAGCTTCCGGTAAGCTCATAAGCACGGGCGATTTCATGAAAAGGACGTGATATTTATCAAGGCGCGTGATTAGATTTCCATGTCGGACACTACTACATCACTTTTCCGTGCAAAAGTGAAGTAGAAACGTGGGCATATAGTCGCAACATCTACAGTAATACGGGGTTGAAAGCGCGAAGGAATATAAGCAATGAGAGGAGTAGGGTGAGATGAACTGAAAGGAGAGTGCTTACCATCTGGACAGGTCTTCGGGAAATGCCGGTGGGATGCCATGCTTGCATCTGAACCAACGCCACCATTACGAGTGCTCTTCTTGTCAGGCCACTGTCCAACTCGGGGGTCCTGAGCCGAGCGCCCCGTGCGACTGTAGCACATGATACGTATCTGGGACATTGCGTTATTCACACAAGTCAGATCGGCCCCATCACGATGGCGCTCGCTCAGCGCTGGAGGTACGCTCCTCGGCTCTTGTTCCTGCTATGTTTATCACCTTGTGCCTAAATCCATTACGGGACACTGATAATAGGTCATATGACACCCCTGTCCATATGCTCGACAATGATTCCCTTATCAACGTGTTTATTTATTTTTGTTGATCGGTCGTGCTAGACCAAGAAGAGGCTGACGTTGACAGCAGGGCGGAGAATGGGACCTCGAAAAAAGAACATTGCCTGTAGTGGTACAAGCTCGCACATCAGCACGTGTCTGGCCAAGATGGCGGCGCCTCATACCTGCGTCGCCGTCTTACTTGAAACTCTCTCTCGTCTGCACCTAGGGCACGCCAGTGGGAAATCATGCTGGTACATTCACCTCCCTTCCCACTTATCACCAAGCTCGCCGACGTGGATCGATGTCGCAAGGTGACCACAAAAGCTGAAGAGGACCTATCGCTTGCCTCCAGCATCGGAGTCATTCTCCCTTCCTTTTCCCTCATCTGTCACTATTTATTCATGAGCACAGCAGATAACCTTAGATTTGGCAGCGTAAGTTTCGATTTCAATGGGCACTGGGTAGGCAGTCGTTTGACGCCGTATCTTCGAGGGGGAGCCAGGACCTATGGTTTGCCAGTGATTATGGTGGCCCGTTGCGGACACTTCGACTGGCAGATCCAACCCACTATCAACACTTCATGAACGCCACTTCCGAGTCCCCCTGGCCATCTCCGTTCCCTGTCACTTGGTTTCTTTAACTGCACCACCAGTTATATTCCCCACCCACCACCTACGGTAACTGTGTGAACCGGTGCACGCCCCCGGGTTCATGTTTTTTGGTAGGTATTTTTTCCGCAGGAGGTATAATGACACTTCACTGCCACGCTGGTGAGTGTGCGGTAGTACAACAAAACCGCTATACTGTCTAACTTATGGAACAATACAGTACGTCTGGTTTCCAACACAACAGTATTTCCCAACAGTGATTTATTGTACGCAGGCACAGGTATAATGTTTGAGCGCATGAAACAAAAGATGGGGACACAAAATCTGATCGATTTCGCCGTCTGCACGGTATAGGAATATGATACTAACTGAGTGCGAGGGCGCGATGCTTACTGTGTCGTTCTACTATGGTGTATTTTGTCATTAATTTCTCCGTGGACTCAGTTTGTATATGCTAAGCACGGGTACATACGTTTGGTTGGTTGGTGAATTACTATTCCAAGTAATAAGTGGTCGCAATCCTTTACGTTGCTGTCCTCAAAAATGTCTCTAGAGGACGTAGGCCATTAATACTCGACTAAGACCATCTCAGGGCAATTCAGGGGGGAAGTGCAACAAAGAAATACAAGATAGATTTTGTGGAGGTATAGCTACGGCTACAGAGTTAATGCCATGAAGACAGTGTCACGTCTCATTGGCCTCTTGCTCTCGAATCTCGCGCTCTAAACGTTCTCTCTCGGCTTGCCGCATCCGCATGAGAACAGCAGACTCGAAATCCAGGCCAGGAGCGGAGACTTGAGGTGCAGACGAAGCGGAAGGCGCAAGGCCAGACTGTAAAAGTGGTCACATTAGGCAACGCAACCAAAGGAAAGAGACATGAATACGCACAAATGATGATGGAAATGATGAAAACTGGGGACCAGAGACGGGGTTTGAGCGGACACCAGAATTATCCTGGGTGGAACCGCCTTGCACGTCTACTCCCGCATCCCTCGTCCTGTCCACTTCGGGCGCTGGGGACGCTTGCGCTTCGCGCTTCTCTTTCGCCCTGAGCATCCGCTCCGCCCAGCTCCAGACCGCCGGTTCGGACCCGCCCATCCAGCCGATCTCGAATTCGTCCAGCCCGCGATCCGCGCGCCGGGACGCGCACACCGCCGCGTGGGCGTCCGCTATCGTCTTGAACGGAACGGCCGCGGTGGCGTATTTGGGTGGCTTTTGCGGCGCTTTTTTGGGCGGTTTCATGGAGAGGATAACGGAGTCCTTGTCGACAGGACCGAATGTGCTGGCCATGAATGTGTGCAACGCGTCCGTCGTCGTTAGATGTGGATATTTGGCCAGTGGGTACTTGAGGCGGACGGTGGTATCGTGTTCACCTGGGAAGGTGCGCGACGTGAGCCTGCGTACAAAGTCGACAACGACTGTGTGAGATACACACCGAGCGGTGGTGGCTCGAGCTCCTCCTGCGCGCTCTTTTCCGCACGTTCAGCCTCTTCCTGCTGTCGTCGCAGTTCCGCCTGGCGCTCCTCCACCAGCCGTCGACCGGCGTCGCGGATATGTTCGGCTTCTTGGGCATACCGCTGCTTTTTGGTCGCCTCGGCAGACTTGGCTTCCCTGTCTGCTCTTTCCGCCTCCTCTAGCTCCTCAAGCATGGCCTTCCGTTTCTTGTCAAAGTTGGCATAGCGTTGCTTGCGAGCCTCTTGGATGCGGAGCTTGGCGTCCAGGGCCATCCTCCGCAGAGGGTCAAGCAGAAGTTCATAAGCCTGCGTGAGTTCATGAAATAGACGTGCTATATACGATGAGAGCGCATGATCAGATTCGATCTGGGGTCGATTGGGTGGAAAGGTAAACACGAACCTGCATCTTTGAGGTGGGGGTTCTAAACTCAGGGGAATGTAAGTGGTAAGCGGACAAAGGCACGTAACACCACACGCACTCTATCTGGATGGGTCTTCAGCGAACGTTGGCGAAATGCCCTCTTGATGTCCGCCTCTGTTGCATCAGAGCCAACGTCGACGACCTCATAAGCGTTCTTCTCATCGTTGTCTTTGTCCATATCAGCGGCCCGGTGAATCCAACTAGGCGCCGATCGCGACTCAGCGTCATTCCGGTCATGTGTTCGAACCCCAACATGGCGCTCCGTCAATGCTGGAGGTGTGCTTCCGTCTCACTACTTTTATTATCACCTTGTGACTGAAGGCAGCGCCAGTGGCAACACGCCATATGTTACGCCCATTCAAAGGCTCGACGATGATGTGCTTATCAACATATTCTATCATTGTCGACCGGTCATACTAGACGAGGACGAGGTTGACACTGTCCGTATCTTACAGGGAGGAGAATGGGATCGCGAACGTTGGTGGTACAAGCTTGCGCAGGTTTGCCGAAGGTGGCGGTACCTCATTTTAACGTCACCATCCTACCTGGGTCTCTGCCTCGTTTGCACCAACAGAACGCCCATAGCAGACATGCTCGCGCATTCGCCCCCGCTGCCTCTCGTCATCGATCACGGTGTCCGATATCACGAAGTGACTGTTGAAGATGAAGAGGGCATCTTGCTTGCACTCCAGCATCGCGATCGAGTGCGCCGTATCCGCCTTCGGATGCCCATCCCAAATTTGCAGAGGCTCATCGTGGCCATAGATGACCATTTTCCAATATTGGAATACCTTTATCTCGCCCCGAATACCAAGCACGAGACGAATTTGCGGCTTCCCCAAACATTTCAAGCACCCCAACTACGCCACCTCGTCCTGAACATTGCCTGTCCAATCGGATCTCCATTGCTTTCGCACATCGTGGGCCTTGTCACTTTATCCCTCAACAACATCCTATTATCCACCTATTTCCGCCCCTCCGCTTTACTCCAGCGGCTCTCACTCATGCCCCAACTAGAGACATTAGGGATTAGCTTTCACTCCCCTGTTTCTAATCATGTCGAGAGGTCTCTACTGCAAACCCCTACCATGGCACTCGTCACTCTTCCGAACCTTCGCTGGTTTGGGTTCCAAGGTGTTAGCATTTACTTAGAAGCCCTTCTTTCCCGGTTAAACACACCTGTTCTCGACAAGCTCCAAATCTTGTTCTTCAACCAACTTACCTACACTGTCCCGCGCCTCCTGGAGTTTATGAGCGCAGCGGAGAACCTCAAGTTTGGAAGTGCCAAGTTCACTTTCCACGAGAAGGCAGTTGTCGTGACTGTGTATCCTCGCGAGGGGGACAGTGCCTATGCCTTTATGATGGTAGTCCGTTGCAGACACCTTGACTGGCAGGTTGCGACCACAGCACAGCTCTTTAATGCATTAAGCTCAGTATTCGTCGATGTGTGGCATCTCACTCTCGACTATTATGGGCACTTCCTGTCGTCTGAGTGGCACAACGAGGTCGACCGTACACAATGGCACGAACTTCTTAAGCCGTTTCGCAGTATCAAGAATCTTGTGGTGGACAATGGCCTCGTTGGAGAGCTCTCCCGTTCGCTATTAATAGATGACGTGGAACTGCCTCCAGAGCTGCTGCCAGAGCTGAACGAACTTAGAATATTCGGAAGAGGCGATTATGGTGACCGACTTATGCCTTTCATCAGTGCTCGGCAGGTTTCTGGCCGTCCTGTACGATTGGTCGTAGAATCCGAATCTGAGTCCGAGTCTGAATCCGATTCAGATTCGGATTGGAGTTGATGGCAGCGAGCCCTGCTCCGAGCGCCCCACCCCTACTTTCTGCGCATGTCCTGGATGAAACTTTCCTCTCCGTCAGGCTCATCTTTTGGCGCCATCGCCACGCACTGGCACACGCCAACTCTCCTCTCAATTGCAACCATTATCACCCTATTCTTGAGTTCCACCCACCTTCACCACGCCCCCACCTCCATATCTCTTTATTTCCCCAACCGTAACTTTCAGCATCCTCTGCAGCCGTGGTCATGTATGCCCCAAGGTAACTACTGCTCGTTGCATCGTTATTCTGCGTGAATCATGGCCATATCTCACCATGAAGTGCAGACAGGCCATCGCATCGCTACAGTGAACATCTTGCGGAATAACCAAGTGCGTGCGATTTCAACACAAAACTATGATACAACACACCGAGAGAAGATGCGACGGCCTGTAATGCTTCGCACTCGCCAAACGCTAAGCGGTACGCGTTACCAAACGATGGCCATAGTGCTATGGGGGTAGAATACCGCAGAGTTAGGACACATGTATATAATTTACACTGTCAGCCTGTACTCCCTACCTAGAAGTGCTACATGGGGCTCCGCTCCCCGAAGCGCACAAAAAAATGGATTAAAAATACCCTACGGCTTTGAGAAAGCTCAATGCTATATTAGCCAGGGGACGCTATTCTGACCTTCGGCAGTGGCTTCGCGCGACTCTGGTGAACAGGTCACGACGGGTACAAGAAGGACGGGAAATGACGACTAAATAACTGAAGCAGAGTAAAAGTTACAGTAGGGGTCCGGTTTGATTACTCTTTCGATTTCGATTTCGAACTCCGTTCGCGCGTGTTCTGCTCGTCGCACAGATCTCAATCCCTGTATTTCCCTGTAAACCCACATAAGCTCCCTCAAACATGAAGCTCGTTCGGTGAGTGATTGTGTCTAGTAATCAATGGACGTCACCATATAGCGAGCCCCAAAAGACAGCCGTGTTTCCATCATCCTGCCCTACTACATTTGGGTTCCACAGAAAGTTAACACCCCCCTGCTGTTTCCAGGTTTTTAATGAAATTAAACAACGAGACCGTGACTATCGAGATGAAGAACGGATCAATAGTACATGGGACGATCACAGGTGCGTTGCAAGCTTGCCATCGGGCCGCGGTCTGCGTCGCTCAACCTCTTTTTTTTCGTTTGTGGCCCGTGGCTCCTCCAGGCGTCGACATGCAGATGAACACACACTTGAAAACGGTCAAGATGACGACGCGAAACCGTGATCCGGTCTCTCTGGACTCGTTGTCCATCCGCGGCAACAACATCCGCTACTTTATTCTCCCGGACTCGCTTCAACTCGATACCCTTCTCGTGGATGACGCGCCCAAACCCAAAAATCGCAAGAAGGACGATGCTCGTGGTCGAGGACGTGGTGGCCGCGGTGGTGTTGACCGCGGTCGTGGTGGACGTGGGCGTGGTAGAGGGCGGGGACGGGGCTTCTAAAGCACACCCCGCGTAATCCCTCCGAGGTGTATGCTTGTACAAACGGGATGTTTTGGCAGATACATCGTACCTCACCAATTGTTCATGCCCCAAAATTCTGGTTATACACCGTTCAATATTGTATCATGCTTCCTCGTGTTCTCATCGATCATCTCGTACTTTTTTGTCTAACAGAATATATAGTTAACACGGTCATGTTCTCTATCGTTTGGTGTTGTGTATGGCCCGAGCGACAAGTAGCCCTATTATACCAACAGATCCCCACGCCCTGAATAATCTAACCCGATAATCGTCTTTGCCATCTATGGGATCTGGCGGAACCTCGACTAGCGAATGCTCATCCTTATTTATCGAGTCAACTTGACCTAAAGGCTGAACCAAGGGAGAAGATGGCGTCCGTGTTGGATCTGTGTCCATGACTTCCGCGTGAGCCACGCCACCAAAAAAGTCTGTGATAAGGGTTCGCTCCAGAGGTCGGTGGAAGAGATCAGAGCGGACACCTGGATGGGAACGAATAACTTCAGGGTCATACTTGTCGAACTGGGGTATATACCGTCAACAGGCGACACAGACTAAAACGGCCCAAAACACGCACCAGATCTTTCATGCTTGTTGTGCTGGTCTTGTTGATGCCTTCTAGGTACTCTAGAACAAAATGCGTGTAGCTGTCAATGACAGAGACGCCAACGTCATCGTCGTTCTCATGCTAACGCGGATCGTCGGCATTAAATTTAGCGTGATGCAGAAGTGTCGATGGTCTTACCGAGTAAGAGTTCTCGCGGATACGTGAAGAACCAGTAGCGAGGATATTGGGGGAGTAGAACTTGGAGTACAAGGTATTCGCTTGGCATGTGTCAATCATAAAGAAGATCTCGTTGTACCTTTTCCGATGAAACTCGGCCGTGAGTTTATGATCTCATATACGAGCGAGGACCGAGAGTGACCACGGACCTCTTCTTTTGCCACATTTGTTCAAACGCATCCGCAATGTCAAACGCGCTGATTTCTTCGCTATCCTGGAATTTCAGGAATTCATCGCCGCCGTGGCCTGTCATGTAGACAAAGATGTTCGACCGATCGTCCGTGAGCAGGCGCTTGGACCGCGGCATGGAGGGCTCAACGCGACCTTAATTATTCGTGCAACGCAGCCGACAAAAAGAACGGTGAAACGCACGATTTTCATCGCCATCAGGAAGGGGACAAGTGAAGAGAGAGAAAAGTAGAGCGCTCACCGGTCAGCAGCCGCAGGAAATTCTCCACAGTGACTTCGTATCCACGATAGTCGACTTCGATGTTCTCGCTGTAGAGATCGAGTGCGTGGCCGCGATTCGCGAACACACACCCCGGGAAGTGGTTGCGCGAATTGCAGGCTGCGTCGTCGGCGAGCATGAGGATGATGTTCGAGTCGGGTATGCCGAGGCGTTTCACAGTTCGATACCTGCATTGTTGTGCCGTCAGGGGCATACTGTTTGGAACGGACATTTAAGAGAGAGAGCATCGCGCACATTCCCAACGCATTCGCCATATGCTATCCAAAGACTTTAGGCGAAAAGATGCGTGTAGTAGACCAATGATACGTACGCGGTAATTGAACCAATACCGTGATGCGCAGACGAGAACTGCCCAGTTATTCGTGTGTGAAGACTCGGATGCTCCAGCGGGGACATTGCGATTGAAAAAGTCATGCACGGCGGCTTTATCTGCCGCTTCGGCATTCACAGCCTCAGTGACGAGGGCAAAGTGTACGAAGAAGACGATGAGGGCGATGGAAAATGTGTAAAGTTGCATTGCTGCGGCTATGAGCGCATGGTTAGGGTGATCGAATAAGCGCTCGGTTGACGGCGACGTCACGACAAGTCAGGAGGACCACGTTGTTATGTTATGCAAAGCAAAGCAAAACGAATACAACACTAAGAACAGGTTATAAACAATGCACAAAACGCATCAAAACATCCCCCCGCTACCGCCTCCCCGACTGATGTGCTCAATACCACCCACGCCATATTGTGCCCCGAAGCGGCTCTTACGAGGTGGTGCGGTTGGGACTGGACGCGCGTGGTGCTGAAGGTAGGGATTATTCACGTCTGAACGCATTCCCGAGCCCCGTTGCGGAACGGAGGTCGCTGAAGAGGAAAACTCAATTCGCGCACGCTTGTTTGAGGCCTGTGCTGATTCTTGCTGCTCTGACCTAGCTTTTTGTTGTGCAGCTTTGGTCCATCCGGTGGTAAAAAAAAGACAAACAGTAAGACATGTCCGGTTTTAACCAAAAAAGTTGTCCAGGCCGAGCACATCGGGGAGTGTTCCAGGACGCACAGAGGGACGGGTTATAGAGCGTCCGCAGCATGGGTTAACGCAAAGAGATTGAGACAGAAATCCAAATGAGACCGAAAAGAGTAAACGGACCGATTCTGTCAGCGAACCAATCTTCCTGAATGTCGTGAGGGTCCCAAATATCTTTTGGGAAGTTCGTCGTCCGTTCGTCGATGTCGACAAACTCGACAAGTTTGGCATAGAGATGTGGATTACGGAACGAGCGGTTGGACATGAGCGAATCGTTGAAGTGCTTCGGTTGATCTTGGTCTCGTTTCAAAGTGTGAAACTCTGTAAGCTTGGCCTAAGGGGCGCACGTGAGAAACACGAAGGAGATAGAGATGGATCTAGTAGTACTTCAATAGCTGGGTTGCAGGGTTCTGTGGATGCTGCGGGTATTCCCCAATCAGGAACACCAGGGATGGGGGGTGGCCGAAGAAGGTCACGGATTTTCGTCAGTTCGTTCGAAGGTTGATCGCTTGACCTGTCGTCGGATGACGTTGAAGAGCTTGACGGCTCGGCTTGCGTAGTTGATGACGATGATGGTTCCACATCCTCGGTTGACCTTGACCGGAGATGGGGCTTGGAGTGGACGGGGCGACGGATGATTATTTGAGACTTGGAATTGGCAGTAGGCCGTCGGGCTGGAGGTCTCGTCGAGTTACATCCGGCAACGTGAGCAGGATAGGGTTGGACATACCTTCTGTGGGTGCGTCATTGCCGGACTTTAGCGCGGAATCCTGACGCAAATGGGGGGAACAGCCAGCCAAAGGGAAACGGCGACAGCAAGGCCAGAAATAGTGACTCTCACATTGTCATTCTCGGACACCGCTGTGACCCTCGTCTTGAGGTCGTTGGTTGTTTCGGAATCACTTTGCGAGTCGTCACCGTCGTACGACACAAGACCTACGAGTGATGTATAAACCGTTTTTTTTTTACACGGCATTGAGACGAGGATTACTCACCATGCATAGTTGGGTTGTGAGGCTTATGGTTGAGGCTCACTGGGGCCAAATGCCACCGGGCTGCCCTGCCTTCTTTGCATACGGATCCACGTGACAGGTCCCTGCGCGACTCCAACTCAACCGTCAAACCTGTCTATCACCATGTCCTCAATGCAAGCCTATCTAGCCCAAAAGTACATGTCCGGTCCCAAAGCCGATGCCATCCTATCCCGCGCGGCCCCAAAAAAGAAAAAGAAGAGCAAGCCCAACGACGCCGGACCCACGTCAGGAGGTGCCAGTGCCATGATCGTGGATGACGATGCAGGTTGGGGCAATGCGGCACCTCCGACGGCCATCGAGGATGGCGACGACGCGGCAGATGCGGTCGTCGCGTCCGACCGTGCGTTCAAGAAGCGCCGCGTGGAGCCTGGCGGCGCCGATGGCGATGCGGGCGGATCGGGCTGGACGACCCTACGGGAGTCTACGCCCCCGCTCGCGCCGGACGAGCAACCGGTCGTAGTCTCAATGACCGAAGAGGAGGCTCCTCCTCCTCCGGCTCCTACCGCCTTCCGCGGAGGCTTGCTCACGAAGGACTTGCGTGGGCAGCTCCCCAGGCGAAAGGACGACGAGGACGACGAAGACCCCGAGGCCTTAGCTGCGGCGCAGGAGACGGTGTATCGCGATGCTTCGGGGAGGAAGATCGATATGAAGATGGAGAAGGCCGAGGCGGCGCGCAAGAAGCGCGAGCGGGAGGAGCGCGAGGCGCAGAAGATGGAGTGGGGCAAGGGTCTGGTGCAGCGGGAGGATGCGGAGAAGCGAAAGCGGGAAGAGGAACGCATACGCCTGAACGGATTTACGAGGTATGCGAACGACGAAGAGCTGAACTGGGCGCAGAAGGATCAAGACCGATGGAACGATCCTGCTGCAGCGTTTATGGAGGTGCGTGCTGCTCCCTCTCCCTCTCTCTCGTCTCCCGCCTTTCTTCTTTTTGTGCTGATACTCGCACTCATTTAGAAAAAGAGAACAAAGGGCCCTCGGCAACCTGAATACTCTGGTCCACCGCCTCCCCCGAACCGGTTCGGAATCAAGCCTGGATATAGGTGGGATGGCGTCGGTGAGTTGATGAGATTTTCCCCGTGTTCGCACATCACTCACTAGACACGTATCATAAATAGATCGAGGGAACGGGTTCGAGAAGAAGTACTTTCAGAAACAAAACGAGCGCCGACGAACCGGGATGCAGAGTCACGAATGGAGCGTCGAGGACATGTAGAGCCCTCGTATGTTTGCAAACGGTGCCGTCTATTGTACAGCTTTGGCACGCCGTGGCGTTCGAACTGTACGTACCCTAGGGTCCCTCCCTGTTCGATGTCATTCCGAATTTTATTGACGGAAATGCACAGTAGTGCTACGTATGCAGTGACCATCACAGCCTTTCCTTCCATCCACCACTTCGAACAGAAAACCCTGCAATTTTCTCCTCATTTGACATGAGCCAGACCTCGGCCCATGTCAGTTTCGATGTACTCCCATAAGACCGTGGCCCGAGTACAGTCCCCGCCGAGCGCATCGTGCGGGCGTCTTGTCGATCGACCCCGGAATTATAAAAGAGACTTCCCACCGACAGCAACGAAGGTCGTGGTCATCGCCCTCGACGACAGATGGGAATGCCACTGGAGCAATGGCAGCTGTATGTACTGTGCTATTAGCTTGATGTCCAGTTGCTGTACATGTAGTCAACCTAGACCTATGCTATTACGAGATTGAAATCTTGGCACAATATGGAGCAGGTTCTCATTTCCAGAGCGGTCATTTTGCTGTGCAATAGCAACAATACTGTATAGGCATTGTTACTCGGCCTTTATAGCCGTAACTGACATGAGGAGGTATTTCTGAAGTTGAGGGTAAAACTAGCAACTTAAGATTGGGGTGATGACATCTGTCATTCATTACAAGATGAAAATGTCACATAGACGTGGACATGTTCGATAGCTGACAGATTATATACATTCAGAGGCTCCCATTTCCCCACCCTTCTAGGTGCATCCTGACACCTATCGCAAACAACTCTGGCCGAAGGATATCGCAGGTAGAGGAAGCAAGAAACGACCGATATATCGTGTCAAGGGAAAAAATGAGAGCGAAGACATTGTTTGTGCAAACAAGTATTACAAGCGAGACGAAAAAGATATCAGACAGTGTTGTAGCTCCCTAATGCAACTCATTGGTAAGCGTACACGATCATATATCAAAATCATACACGTACATATTCGGGCAGCCCAGTCTCCGCTTCCGGTAGCAAGCAAGCTCGCGGATGGACTCAGATCAATGGAGATGACTGTTCAACCAGTGAGTCCTATGAAATGAATCATAAAAATAAAAATTACCTGAATTTTTGTGGCCCTGGAGCATGAATTGAACAATCGCCGAACGAGAATCCCAGAACTGGACACCACGATCCTTCGAGCCAGACACGACCCACTGGCCATCGTGCGACACTGCGACGCTAAGGACATAATCCTTGATTGCGCATTATGTTATCGATTGAACCATGGAAAGCAAAGCGAAGCTAGTCATACCTTGTGCCCAAGGAAATTCATCGTGCACGCAGTGGATGCCTTGTCACCTTCCTTCTTAACGACTGAACTACTGCCCGGTCGATCGATAGGAAGAAGTCCTGTACGTGGGTCGCGTTTCGGTGCATTTGCAAGTAATTTTCCAACATCCCAATACTTGAGCGTCTTGTCCAAACTTCCACTCACAATGCCCTCGCCATTGGGTGTGAAGGCCACGCTGTAGACACTGTCCTTATGCCCTCTGAGGCGTTCTATGAGGTGTCCAGTTGCCACGTCCCAGATGCGTACGGTGTTGTCGAGTGAACCTGCCGCAACGAGACGTCCATCGGGTGAGATCGCAACACTTGTCACACCTGAATCGGCGGTCTCAGTGTCGCGGTCTGCGAGTAGTTTGTTGCTGCCGTCTTGCATATCCCAAATGCGTGTTGTGCGATCACCAGAACCAGAGATAATCAAGCGCCCGTCGCGTGAAAAGTCGAGTGAGTATATCTCCTGAGTGTGCCCATCAAAGACGTTTCGGATACGGCGTTTTGCAATATCCCAAATCTACGTTCCGGAGGGAAAGATGGTGTAAATAAAGGGGGATATAGACGAGGGGCGGTATCGAGATAACTCACGCGGATCTGCCGGTCCTCGGCGCCGGTAGCAAGGTATTTTCCATCAGGGCTAAAGCACACGCTGCGAATGTATAAGTCGCCGTACTTGTTCGCCTTATCATCGACGAGGACACTGTTTTGATGTTAATGATGTATCAGGCACCTTAGGCTCGATGAACACACCATGTCTTAGCTCCCGTCTTCGCATCAAAAATTTGCGCAGCACGGTTGCATCCGGTTGCAAGATATTTCCCATCCGCGGAGAACTTTACGCAGCAGACCACACTATTGCCACGTGGTGCCGACGTCAGCGATACTGAGAAGCTCGAAGGAAGCCTAGCCTTCGTACCTCTCGTGATGAAGCGTGTGTACAAGGTTTACGTCGAGTGCGCGTTTGATCTTGGGGTTGAAAATGGCAAACCAATCACTTCCTTCTTTTTTAAGCTCGGGAGGAACACTGAGTGGGTCGAGTTCATCCAAAAAGCTGCTATTCTCGCTTATCGGTGCAAGGGAACTGTCCACAGAGGAGCTCTGAGGGAGTGGTTCATTGGCTGACACAGATGTTGGTGCAGTTCCGGGTCCAGAAACACCACCAGCGCCGGTGAAGGGCGTCGTGGTGGAGGGAGGCGGCGGTAAGCCGGGGCCACCGGTCAAAATGCTATTCGGAGGAGGATGGGAGGGACCCCCGGAAGGTCCTATGGACGGACTGAAGTGTTCTAAGAGATACGAGATTACTATCAGGAAACTACTAAAGTATTAAGGTGAACGCCCACCAGGCCGATCGCTCTTGATTCTATCCGGTTTGATCCTCTTGGACTCGCGTTGTTCACGATCTCGCTCCCTTTCGCGATCACGCTCACGCTCCTTGGCCTCGCGTTCACGCTCTTTGTCGCGCTCCCTCTCTCGTTCAAGAATGTTTCTTTCACGCTCACGGTCCCGTTCACGGTCACGGTCACGGTCGCGATCGCGGTCGCGGTCAAAGGCAGGGTCACGGGGCCTTCCCATGAAGTGGTCTGAATATGGTAGAGCGGGACCGGCGGTGGGCGTAGGAATACCGGAGGCGCCGGGACCAACGTTGACGCCGAGATTGGGGGGGACGCCGCTTGCGCCCTGACGGGCCGCCATGAGTTCTGCCCTGAGACGAGATATTTCCTCTTCGTATTGTTGGCGTATTTTTCCATGTTGAGCCTCAAGATCATAAAGGCTTTGACGGATGATGTTAAGTTCGTTGACTTGGCTGGCAACTAGATAAAATACATGAGAATGTTGTGAGTTAGAGGGATAGTTGGGAATGTATTAGAGGACGAACCTTTGGTGTCAAACTCATCCCGCTGGTTACGAAGGTGAACGATGTCCTGTGAAAGGACATCGAACTCGGATCTGATGATATCGAAACATTCGGAGAGGCGAGTGTGTGAAGGTTGTTGGGAGGGGCCCTGAGCGGGCGGGACGGTAGGTTGGAGGTTCCTGTGCTGTATAAGAGACAAGGAAGGGGGATTAGAGGGACGTATGGAAAGGTAGATGAGGGGTACATACGGCGTAGATGGTGGAGGACATGGTGGGAAGGTGAGAGGGAGGAAGAGAAGAGAGTGCAAAGTAGAGCGCCGAGAGACGTTACGGGGGCGGGTTTAAGGCAAGGCTGAGGCTGAGGTTGTCTGCCCTTGCCTCGCTCGGATGGCCACTCGCATCCTTTTTTTCCCACACCCTTTTCATCTTCCCGCCGGCTTCTCCTTTTTCGTCAATCGCCACGTCCCACCGAACACCCTCGACACCTCAACCTCGACCCAGCCACAGTACCACCTCAATTTCATCATGACTGGCCTGCTAAATTTAACCCAAATGTTTATCGCTTCATGTACCTAACCCCTCTCATCCAAATTTGCACGCGACAAGTCGACACATCCTCTTCATCCTCCTCCGACGCTTTCCATTCAGGGTCGTTTGTAACCTTTGCTTTCCGCCAGATGGCACGCGTCTTGCCGCGGGGCGACGACATGGTGTGCCTCTATGACGTAACTACAAGACGTCAGGACATGTGCTCTCTCTCCCCTCTGAACGACCCCGCAGTTGCAGTTGCCCGTTACCCACAACTTTCCTCGACCCCAGCGCGTGTATAATTTGCCCATTGCCCACGACAATGTGGACATACAGGCCCCGGCGCGAAATTACATTCGCACCGTTGCGTTCAGTTCTGATGGCGATCTGGGGACAGGCTATTTCGCGCGCGCTCCACCTCTGTCCTTTGTCACGACAGTGCAAAAAGATCCGTGCAGATCTAGGACGTTCGCACTTCCCTCCTGATACACACCCTTTCAGGTCATCACCAGGAGGTCTATGCCCTCGAATTCGCTCCAGATCGCCGCACCTTGATCTCCGCGTCAGGTGACCGCACCCTGCTTGTCTGGGACGTCTCCTCGCATTCTAGCGCCACTTGCGCAGAATCTGTCCCAGCCGCACTCTTTCCGCGCAAGCTGATGCAAGCCACTCAGATATCGACATTACGCGTTGGCTGTGTCTCCCGATGGTTGTCACGTCGCTGCCAGTGCCCTGGATGGCACCGTGCGTGTATGGGACCCACAAGGTGAAGGTACCGTCACAGCAGAGTGGAACACCCACGCACGGGCCGTCTATGCCAGTGGCGCTCGTTTCATCCTTTAGGGCAAAGGTCTTGTCACCGCAAGCCTTGACCGCACTCTGAAACGTTGGGATCTTAGCTCCCCAGACATCACCTGTCTTCGCACGTTGGAGGACCATAAGGTTTCTACAGCACAACGCTATGCGTGACATCCAAACGTGGAATATGACTATGTCCTTGCGTGCGCAGCTGTGCAGGAAGGCCAGATCCTCGAGCGGTGTCTCTATCCCGCAACCACAATGGTACTGTGAGAATATGGGATCTCCGCACCGGTGAAACCCAAATTTATTTCCAAGGTCATCTGAACGTAGGTGAGTGGACTGGCCGCGTACGAACCTCCGTTGTTGATGTAAAATTAAAGTTACCTCCGTGGATTTAAGCACAGACGGGAAGTTACTGACTGGCGTCTGGCAGCGGAGTTGGCGATGTGCGAATTTGTTCGTTCATCAAATTCCCGATCGCTTGCTATTGTTAACATGCTTCCAGGGGACTACAGTATTATTTAAGAAATCAAAAACTCGGAGAGTACTACCATAGTCGGATATACCCATCCAGTGGACCTTGCCAGTGCCCCATTAGGTCCTCGTCGTCGATACGCCTGAGCGCCAACAAAAAGGTTCGCGGTGCCCGAAGCTCGGACACTTATTAAATGCCGGATGTATCCATTGCTACCTTGGAATTTGAAATATTACGGATACGTTATCGTGCAACCCGCCCACCAATCCCCGTACTGTATTGCCAGCATACTGTGCTCCTCGTATCTCCGCCCGCTCGGCCTAAATGGACAGGCCCACACCTTTCTGCGATCCTTGTGTGGGAGTATCCTCATTGACGTGATGGTTGGAACTTCCATGCGTCTAACACGCCTGAACTGCCACGTAGATCACCTCATCCGACGCCACCGCCACTGACAACGAAAGCAATACAGTACAATTACAACAACATGTCCATTAGGATTTGAAAGCGAATGAACCTCCGGGCGTCCCCCGCTCAATAGCCTGAATGTCAACAAAAGGTGAAACGTACGTAAGCCCTCCTGTTGGCTGACTCAACCCAGGCCGGTTGCTGGTTTTATTCGTAGTAAGCCATCATAACAATGTCATTTTGTGTACCGGGACACCGTGACTCACCAGCCTTGAACTCGCTAAATATCAGGAATGTACGTCCCTCACCATGTCGCATGAGACCCTCGACTGTCTCGAACACCGCCGGAGCAATTGCTGAAAGTAAGTAACATAGCGCTTCGTATTTTTTTTTAAAAAGATAAGAAAGGAGAAGGGGATGGTACTGACACACAATAGTGAGGATAGTTGTGTGCTTCATACCAACGGAGTCCAACACGTCCGATTTATCGCTGGTAAACCCTAGGTCAAGACTTGGTCTATCAAACGTAGCAAGTTGGGGTGATTACCTTCGGACAAAAATAGAGAACGGACCACCCATATTGATGCAGCTCGACCAAGTCGGAACATAGGTCGAGACAGATCGACCCATGATTACCCCGCCCGACTCGAGCCTCCAACGCTGTCCTCAAACCAACAGAACTCGAACGCCCGTACCGTATCATTCCATTGCGCTCCTCTTCCGAGGGGGTTTAGGGGTTTAAGAATCCAGAGACACAGAAACTAGGATGGGAGACTGTTGGTCAGAGTATCCTTTCTTGTATCCATGAATTAAGCATGGCGGTAAAAAGAATCGTGTGATGCCGTGAGCGGAAAGGGATTGATAAACAATGGGCACAAGCGACTCCTTGAATCATGATTCACAATGCATGAAGATTGCAAGATATTGCAGAGTTAAGTCGGCTGCCGACTGAATAACTCCGAGTAAAAGTTTCTATGCCTTTCAGAGGGTGACGTCGAGGCAGCAGCAAATCGTGAACCTAAAGCGGACCGGATACAGTCCGAAAGTACACAAATCCGAGCGCGAGTGTGAAGTCTCAACAGCGGCAAAAGGATACCAACAGGAAGCGAATTCCAGCTAGGTCCTAGAAGTTCCGTACTTTGTCTGGGACTTACAGAGACGGCGCGGATAAAACCGTCAGTAGGACAGAAGGCGGCCAGACGTTTGAATACTGAGCGCTGACCCCCCGTTTATCGAGCAAAAATGGCACCATTGGCGCGGAAGAATCGAATCCCCAGAATCCGTTCCCCGATGTGACCGCGTTGATGTACTGCTTAGACGCAATACAAAAAGACGTAATCTCCGCCTATTCAGTTGTGTCCCGAGAGGCAAAGAACGCGTAGTTGTGGAGGGAAAGTGGAGTACTTCGCGCTGGCGTCCGAGTCGTCAGTCGGTCTCAGCCCCAATTGTAGCTGGCGGCATTCCAGGGCCGCACGAATCCTATTTTGTCACTATCATCCGCTTGGAGCGAAAAATCGCGAGAAAGGCGGCGAAAGTGGTAAAAAATTGCACGCCGCTACGGAGCCTTTAGGAATCCATATTGCACCTATTTTTTTTTTATTGCTTCCTAAAGTGATTCACATTCACATTAGTTGGAGTGTGGTGACGTCAGCTTGGCAGTCCGCATAACTGATTCGGCTATGCAAAAGTTTAAAAGTAGCGACGGCCTGGGATTTTACAGCTCTCCAAAGGGTCAACAATCAAGGTTGCGGCTTCCAGGACGAGGGCTAGCAATCTCACACACCATGACCCCGCGATAATGTCTCGTATTCCGCTCGTGTCCCGTGACCGCAAATGTCAACCGTCGGTGAACAGGCAGAACAGCACGCTGGAAGAGGTCGATGACTAGCCCAAGTCTGGGTCATGTGGCTGAAGCCCTCCCTATGTTCATCGTACAATCGGATCGCACCTCGGTTGTTCGCGCATTTCCATTTTCCTACAGCAGCTACGGAGAGATAGCTCGTATCTCAAACCTGGGAAGAGAGTAGACTCGGAGGCGTCTCTCCTTCCGTCGCAGCAAGCCCAAGACGGACAGGGATCCAGAGCGTAAGAGGCCGACCAGGTCTCGGGTTGGTTCTGAGTTGCTGAGTGAGACCATAATGGTGAAATTTTACGTTTGGCCATGTAGCGGGTGTTTGAACAATTGATGTGATACGGGCTGTTAGAAATTGAAATGGAACGTGCACACTATGACAGGCGCGCGTGCGGCCCGCAGACAACCCGCCAAGTGTACGCCAATTCCGAGTCTCGTTAGGCACCCATGTTCCCTACACTAGCTCGCCTCTCGAAGGCCTCACGGCTTCCCCTCACCCCGAAGCGGGGAAACAAAGATTATTACAAAGGTAAATCAACGTATTGGAAGGTCTCGTTACGTTTGCTGACAGGTCATCTGGCGACAACAGGGACGCGACAGGCGTATCTCCCTGGGGGACACCGCACTGGGGCACCAGGAAAGCACGTCGTCCGAGGAAAAGCAAAGTATAGGCTCCTGGATGAGAAAGTCCGGTTCTTTGTGGCCCCTCCTGTGGAAGAGATAAACGCTTCTCCGGTGCGTCTTGACCTCTCATCTCACCTTGGCCTCTAAATGTCTAACGCGTCCTGGGTCAGCTTCGACCATATGTCGACCTCAACACTCGGTTAACAAACGATCAAAAGCGAGAAATTTTTGGCAAGCTCCCAAGAGGAGGCATGAGTGGCGAACACTACTTCCAGAAGGCTCCTCGGCGAGACATTCTGGAGGTTTCATAGCTCCTTGGCCCACCTTAGACACCTTGCGATTGTTTACCCCCTCTCAGAAAACAAATAATGAGATCCCTCGATGCTCAAATCTTAACGGTACTGTTGTCCTTGGTAGACTTCTGTGCGGAAGGAGCTTGCGCTCAAACTGAGATAAATATCATCTTTCTCTTGCTGTGAGCAGAGAAAAATAAATTCGCATGGCTGCACCCCTTCCCCTTCCCCTCTTAGTCACTGAGAAAATTAATACGATGCTTTGCAGTTTTTGGAGATGTGAGGGCAGCGACAGCAGGGAAGTGAGGGATTAATATTGTATGGATACTCTGTCACGACCACGTGATTTGGTCTCAACGACGCGTCTTCTGTAAATAATGGAGTGCAGACTACACATATCTTGTCGAGCACCATGTCCACCTCCACCGAAGCTGAACCCATATTGTCGAGCATTGATGCCGCCAAACAACTTCAATCAGCGTTCGATGTTTCCCATCTTCGCATCCGTGACGTTCAGGCTCGGTTTAACTCTCGAACTCTGGAACCGGGTGAAGATGCGATAGGCCGTCGAGGATCTGGGAGTTTGTCAAATACACCAGATGCTTTGGCAGCTGAAGTTTCGGATTACATGGTTCGCTTTCTTCATCCCATATGCGATCTACTTTACCTTAATATTAGCCATAGTCCTTCATGCACAGGCTAAAGTTCCAGTACCTCGAACACAACGCTAAAGACAAATACGTGAAAACCATTGTCAACGACGATGCGCCCATGATTACAGCGGATAACAACGCTGCTTTGCAAGCCGCCAACTTGGTCAAGAAAGACAACCTGAAGGCTGCGAAATCCAGGCTCGCTCAAAAGCACGCTGACATTAGAGATCTTGCACCGCACGTGGAGCGAGGTAAGGTCCCAATCACGACCGTGTTTATATCACTTGACCAAAAAGCGTGCAGATTATCTCAAGGCCAGGGGGCTGGTGACTGAAGCCGCTGCACTACAACAAAGCATTCTAGACGCCAAGCTCGCCCTCACACGCCTGCGCCAGGCTCACCCCTCCCCTCGCCTGACGATCCCAGTCGCGGAGGAACACCTTTCGTCTCAAGTCGATGAAATGCAGATGCTGGAGGATGAATCGCAACGCGTCAGTGAGGAAATCGCACGCAGCAAGGACGCAATAAAGGCGGGAACAGTCGAGATGGACCGTTTACGGTCGGAGAAGGCAGAGTTGGAGAAGAAGGTGGCGGGACACAAAGTCGATGCGGACGATGGTCGTGCGGTCGACCTTTGCGATTGGTACGTCGTGTTGCCTGGTCCAGGAGCACTTGGCTTATCAGAGCCTATGCAGGTACACATCGTCTTTGGCACTTCACCGATCGTACCTTGGCTTGAAATCCTCCCGATCAATATCGGAAAATGAGCTGGTTCTTTCATATGCAATCGACCCCCTTGCGAAGACCAAGAACCCCCGTATTGTTACGATTACCCTCCTTTTCCTCCCCAATACGCGGCAGCTGGCCGATGTTCGTATCGAGGGTCTAGATGAGCTTGACATGACCAATGCAGTCGATTCGCATGTCCAGGCAAACGATGTTCCAGGGCTCATATGGAATATAGTTACGAGAGCAAGACAAACTCTCGCCGTCCCTTGAAATTTACGCGCTAGTACCTAATGAAGGCCGGCAGGAATGATTACCCCTGGCGATGAAGAGCCGATAGCAGGCACCAGAAATGCGAGTGATCGATAAGTGGGGCTCGCGAAGAAAGATTAATGGGGACACAAGGCTCTGTTTGATTCTATGAGGTTTTGGGGTGGACATTTTGGAGCTTATACGACTTCTCGGCCATGCGTTTACTATTTCAGGCGCACTCCATATCCTACCGGTACTAGTACTATCCTCTGGTCTACTCTGATGTAGTGATTCTACGACCGGGTAGACATTCTTGGAGTATGCCCTTGAGCCGTTCGTCGGGTACAAGTGCTTGACAATGTAGGACAGTTGTCGCCCAACATCTTTCACGAGGACACCCTACCCTGTGCCGTGTGAGACCGTAAGCCCTTTTAATCTTCATCCCCGACGGAAGGCCTGTCGGAAGTTCCACGAAATTTTACCCGGGTCCTTTGGGTGCATCCAATTTCAGCACGGAATAAGTGCAACTCCATTTAATATCAATAAGTCTACTTTCACAACAAGCTGCATGTATTTTCTTGTTGCCTATTGTGTTTGTAAGATACAGCAGGTGCCAGTGATTCCGGATTCCCTGGCGCACCAATCGTTCAGAGGGCCCAACATGAGAGGCTGATGGCAGTCGATTTCGATTGGAGCGGGAAGGATTGGGAGATATCCTATTCGGTTACCCGACTGGCCGACGGCACCAAGAGGGAAACCGGTCATGATGTCCAGGTCCTAGAGACGACACGTGCCAAGATCAAGCACGGCTCGTCCTTGTAGGGTTAATAATGCATACAGTATAAATCATTGATGTCGAGAAGCTGTCGAAGACGCCCTTCCAACGTCACCATTGAACGATCCTGCCAGAGTTCCGAAGTGTCAACATGTGAAGTTGCGTCCCCATCTGATGCCAGCGCCCTGTTGCCGGGATGATGCGGGAGTAAGAAACCGTACCACGACGTGGTCCCGGCTCAGATCGATCAGTGCTACTAAGACCTGGACTGAGTAGCCCATCCAAGTCGGATTGATTCGGCTTTGATTCGACTACTGCGCCATGTATCAGTGAAGGTGGCGATTTATTTTGTTGAATGAATCGGGACCAAGAACGAGCTCTGTCATTCAAGTGACCTTCTTGCATGCGTGGCGTGGGTAGCCTACATAGGATCTGCACCCGCCACGCCGGGTAATCATCAGGTCGGACGAAGCTACCATAAAGATGGTCAGGGGCCCAGAGAGCTCGAAGCGGAAAGGTGCACCCCCAACCGATTACTTGGAATTCGACTTGATGATCGCCTCGTGCGTCGGACTCGGTTTGTTTCAATCGGTGGTCGTTACATTATGCATGACGGATTACGGTGGGACAGCCTGAGTTTCGGTTTCGACCAGGGGCACGTAGCACGTGCTCAGCATCCGCACACGGTCATGTGATTAAGTTCGAAACCGAAACGAAACACAGGTGGCGCGGGAGCCTTTGAACATTGTCACCACCACAATCCAAAGTATTACAGCAACTCACGTCGACAAGTCGAATCACACTCATGGCAGGTGTGCAAAGTGTGAAGATAGTAGCACGTCTCCGTCCCCCGATTCCAGGCGAACTCAGCGACGACGGCATCAGGATTATTACAACCGACGATGATCTCCCCGCAATATGCGTGAATAACCCCCGGGATCGCTCGCAAATCTTCAAATTCCCGTAAGCATGCTACCACTTGAACTGGGGAAAGACGAGACCTGATAACGCCGGCCTCCGTAGCTTCTCTTCGTGTTATGGCCATGATTCCCGCCAGGAGGACATCTTCGAAACGGATGTAAGGCCCTTAATTGATGTGGTCTACAGTGGTGCTGTGTGTCCTTCCAATGCACTTCCTTTTCTCAGGTGCTAAGTACCTTGTGAAACTAGACGGCCACTATCTTCGCATATGGTGTAACATCATCTGGAAAGACACACACTATGCAAGGAACTCGTGCGCAACCCGGCGTCATCCCCAGAGCGGTTGGGGTAAGCAAGCTGATGTTGGGATGCTTTCGATGACTGACGTACTTCGAGGCCTTGTTTAACCACAAGCGGCAGATGCATGGATACGATGTGACACTATCCGTGTCCTACATGGAGATCTATCGAGATGAGGTCTACGACTTATTAGTAGACCGTGAATCCGTAAGTTACGCCCTCACGACTTTAGGATGGGGTGCTCAATAGACTGGCCGCATCCGTTCCTCTCTCTATAGGCCCCTAAGTTACCGGTCAGGGAGAATGATGTCGGTCAAGTCTTTGTCGCAAACCTATCTTCAATACCGATCGAAGATGTCGGCGAGTTCAATAAGCTCTATACGTATGCATACTTTACTTTAGCACTCGGGTGGCTCGGGCCTGACAGCTGTTGGTCATCAGAACAGCAAACAGACAGCGCTCTGTGGGGTCTACCCTCCTTAACAGGGAGTCTTCCCGATCGCACGCTATTTTAACATTAGAAGTCAAATTAATGCAGCAGAACAAAAGTCAGTTCAATTTCTCCGTTGAGTGTCGCTAGGCTTATGATATGACTGTCAGTCCTAATTGGAAAGATCAATCTGGTCGATCTCGCTGGCTCCGAGAACAACAAGGTCTGTGTTGAGGCTTCAACATCAGCTCTACCAGACTTAACACAGGGTCAACAATAGTTGACAGGTAACGACGCATCCCGGCTGCAAGAGTCGGCAGCCATCAACAAATCCCTGAGTGTTCTCGGCCAGGTTGTTCACGCATTGAACCAAGGGGCTGTACGTTTTATTATTGTCGCATGCATGGCCATCCCTACAATTCGAACTTCATAGTCTCGTATACCCTACCGCAACTCCAAACTCACACGGATTCTCCAAGACGCGTTAGGTGGTTCATCCGTTGGCCTCCTGATCTGCAACCTCGCACCTGGGCTTAAGTTTCGTCAAGATACCCTGAACACTTTAAAGTAAGTAGAGTTTCTCGAATACCCGCACCGTAGTTAATAATTTGTAGTTTTGCCGTTCGAACGCGAAATGTAGAAAACAAGCCCGTTGTCAACGAACAAGGTGGGGTCCGCGTGGTTGTATTCCCATCCCACTGACGTGCTTTGTAGATACTCGGCCAGCTCCCAAACCCCATTTCTCTGCACCCCGGCCGGCCCCGCCGAAGCTTGCTCCTCTGCCGATGGCGCCAGCCACTGCAAGGCGCCCGCGTGCCTCTATTGCTCCCCGTAATGCTGCCCCAAGTGTCACTAGCGCCGCGGGTCCATCTCGAGTGCCCCGTAGGTCGGGCGCATTCCACATGTCTGGGGCTGTACCGTACCCCAGTATCGGGAAGCGTCGGGAGAGTGGGTTGGGTATCGTTCATGAACGGTACAATATCGATAAGAAGATGACCGACCAGGATATTGATGATAAGGTAATGATTCAATACCGCGCGAAGAGAATAGGATTGATCAATTTGTCCAGATTTCCAAAGCAGTAGAAGCCGAAGTGGAACGCCGGCTGAAAGAGAAATTGGAAGAGATGGAGCGCCAGCGTGCTGCTGATGAAGAACGCGCCCGCCAAGAAGCGGAGATCGTGGACACAACAAGAGATCATACTCTCGAAATTGCACAGCCCAGCTTGCCGTCTGGTTTGCTAACGCCTCTGTTAAAGCGACATCAAGACCTCGACATTGAGTTACGTCAGCGCTTACAAGATCTAGAAAGGAAATAGTATGTATTCGGATGATCGCTCCTGATCAAAGTTTGACCGTCCATAGCGAGCGAGATAAACTGGATGGTGATGTCGTGCTCAAGCTATCACCGAAGTCGCGAAAGAAAACAGGTCGCGCTTATGTTGCATTAGCACGGGCACACTCTGAAAAGTGCGACACTTTTTGCTCTCAATGTAGTTTGCCTAATATCGCATGTAGGGGTGATCTGCAAGTCGCACTTGATCTCTACCGCAAGGCAGAATCTTACGTACCAGACAACACTAAGCTGAAAGAGAGGTGGATCTTTTTCGTCATTGAGGTTTTCCTGTATAAGCTTACATACCCCGCCATTTAATCCCATACCCTTTCCAATCTCGCTGCAGGATCATCGAAATTGAGTTGGCCGTGATGCATGGAACGGAGTTTCATCCATCCCCAAAGCGGCCAAGGGCGAGGAGAAGGACAAGACGCGCAACACAGGCACGAGCCCTGCAGACTACATTGGGCACTGTTCCCGAAATGTCCACCAATGGCAACGAGAGCAACGAAGAGGAAGTAGTGGTCAGCCTACTGGGTGGTGAACATAAGGATGATATGCCCGAGCGATGTGTTAAGGCGCCTCGTGGAATATTTGGTGTGGAGGTCACGAACAGTCCCACTAAACGCGGGGTGGGGGTAAGACTTTCTCCAAGCAAACTAGTCCGTGGGTAAAGCTGGAGGGATTTGTGAGCCCGGACGCAGGCACTTACCCCGTCGATATATCTAGTTGGTGTAACTTCCTCTTTTATGGACATGTAGTGCTTATCATCCACGTTTCATTAGCTAGCCAGTGATTATTCAGTGCGCCGTTGTAATTGACATTTGATTCTCTTCGACTGAGTTTGCTCTTGCGCGGGATCATGGTAAATACAAATGGGACATATGGTGATGCTGGAGAACTGACTTGCTAGCCGTTGTTGCGTGAGCCAAAATTAATTGGATACAGCTCTGCACCTACAAAATGGACGATAGGAGTAGCACGGCGAGTGGGCCAAATATGTTTTGTTGGCCCTTATGATTGTGTCATGGTTATGGTTGAGGCAATGTGCACCTATGCCGTGCAGCAGGTTGACCTTACAGCGTTTATAAGGTTGTTGCCGTGCCCCCTCGACAATTTGAAGATGGGCGAGACCCAGTGGGGAAAGCCGAATCGTAAGATTTCTCGGTAGACACCCCATAGCAAAGTACGATGAAGTAACCGAAACAATGTAAATACGGGTAAAGGTCTACGGACGTCTGTATGAAGACTATCCAGAACTTTCGATCTAAGCAGGTGTCGATGGGGCAGGAAGAAGGTACTAGGTACTCGATCTTTTTTTACTTCGTCCACCTCGGGGTGCAGAACCCCATGTAGGACTGTCCGAAGTACAGACATCTGCTAGAAAAGGCGCTCCATTTCGCATAAATAGGCACAATAAGAATTCAGAAATTTAAATTGACATGGCTATTGCTATAATGATCACGATGCCATGTAAGGTGGTCAATGCTTTCTTATCGTGTTATGCGTGTGCTGTTTCGCTGTTTTGCTCGTTTAGATTGTAGTCCGGTAACATATGCATTATGGGCGAGTAATGTGGACTTTGTATCATTTCGATCGCATGAATACCCGAGATCTACATTTTATGTGGAGTCACCACGTGATCTGCAATCTGATCACGAGGCCCGGAGCGTGTTGCATGTCCGAGATCTCCGGGCCATCCGAGTCTCTCTTGATTCCAATTTGCGTACAGAATGTATTCGCTCGCTCTCCTGAGGTGGGTCTACATTTTGGCATCACTGTGCGTACTACGACGCACCACAAATTACTCCACCGCCGATGCGATGTTTGCGCATGAGTGACCCTCTTCATTATATGCCCCTAATGTCGCCGTCGACCAACCACACCGCGGTTGTCAGCTCCAAAACTCCTATGTATTCTGTGTATAAAATTGGGCCTTGTTTCTCCTTGGTGTACCTATCAGTTACCTGCCCAGTAACTTCTGCCACTACCATCTTGCTCTTTCACAATGGTCAACACAATGGTCTCCTCTGCCCTCGCCCTCACCCTCTTCTTCACGCAGGTTGCCCATGCCCTGCCCCAAGCGTCTCCGTCTGAAGCGTCTCCGACGTCTTATAGCTCTCCTGCTTCTTCGGATTCTTGGTCCTCAAGTCCGTCATATACGACATCCTACTCTTCGACTGCGAGTCCGTATTCCTCGCAGTACAGCAGCACCACGGACTACTACCCCACGACCACAGACAGCTATTCGATGGGTACACCTTATTACTCTTCCCAGCCGTATTATACCCCGTCTTCGTACTACCCGCCGCCCAAGGAGACCTATCCACCCACAACCTCACCTTATCCTCCCAGCCCGCCGTCAAAGCCTGATCACGGCAAGCCCGACAATAACAACCCGGAGCCTAACACGCCATCTCCCCTGCGCGCCACCTATGATGCTACGTTCGACAACAAGGCAGGCTCTCTCAACAGCGTCGCATGTTCGAACGGGCCTAACGGTCTTGCGTCGCGATTCCCGACGTTCGGCGACATCCCCAACTTCCCTTTCATTGGCGGCGCTTTCGACGTTGCGTGGAACTCTCCTAATTGCGGCGGGTGCTGGAACATCACCAACCCGACGACGGGCGTGTCGATTCAAATGACCGCCATCGACACCGCCACGGGTGGTTTCAACATCGCACAAGAGGCATTTGAGAAGTTGAACGGTGGTCAGATTGGTCAGGGCGTGGTTGACGTGGTCGCCAACAAAGTTGCTGCCTCTGTCTGTGGATTATAAACGCCTGGTACACTTACCCTTCCCTCCTTTCCCCCCGTACTGCTTTAGTATATTTTCTTTGTTTGTTTGGATTTAGTTAGACTTGCCAGTGTACAATATGCATTATTATGATTGAATTATTCCACCGTGTTATTTCGATCTCATTGTTGTGCGGTCCAAAGAATGAAGACAGTAGAATTTTGCGCAACAATGTGGCAACACACGAAATTTTTGTCTAGGTCAAGGTCATGAGTAATTTTGGCCTCAGGGGTGTGACATAGCTGTGTAGCCTTGTTTATTCCAGCAGAACGTACAGTATTGTTACCCTGAAAATCATTGAAATGTTGACAGGTTGCCAATGTCGTTTGTTGAATTGTTCATGTGACCCGCAACATGCAAGCGATGTGCGTCTGCCCCTCTCGCGCGCCACCCACACACCCACACACCCCTTCTCCCTCCTCGGATCTCGGGACAACCCTTGAACTCCCACGTAGACCAACTGCCTACGTTATAGTGGATCATAACAACGTAAATACAAGAAAAGATAACAGTATAGACGTCTGTATCAAGAACCTTCAATCTATGCAGGGGGGTCAATGACGCAGTAGGACACTCTATATGGACCATCAGGCCAACCGACGAGAAGTTAATGTCTAAAGCAGTGCAGCTATTGCTACAAGATCACGATCTAAAGTGGATAGATAAGAAATAAAGCACCAACATGGTGGGGAGAGAGCTGAGGTAAGACGATTCTTAGAGAGGAAGCGATGCCTTGGCAAAACGGTGTCATGCAACGAAAACTGCCTCAAGGATGGCGTGGATACCTTCCCTACTTTCTGGCTTGACACGAGTCGACGCCTCGCTTGAGCTCAGGGAGCAGCATAGCGACCAGAGCTGTGGTGCCCACCATATGGGTACTGGACAGAGATGGAACTGTTTACAAAATCCAGAAAGATACGAACAAAATGGCCATACCTGGTGAGATGACTGCCCCATGACAGAGTTCGATGGATTGGTGCGAGCGGGCTGCTGCTGATATGCTGCGAATTCAGGGAAAGGTCCAGATAAGAAAACCCCCCCGACAAGAAGAGACGAGGAAGAGGAAGTTGGATAGATCATCATCCCAGCTCCTGGAAGACTGTCGGGACCCCAAGGCGCCAACGCCAGCTACGTTGGAGTGAGTACCCCAATTGAACTCACAAACCACGAGGAAAAGCTTACAATCTGGTTGTCGAGCAACATGCGACTCAGATTGGCAAAGTTTGCCTGATTCAATGCATTGGCGGCGGGATCAGGAAGTTTGTCAGGCATCAGTGCACAGATTGGCGGAGCATATCGTTTGACCCAGCCTTCGACTTCGTTGTGCGGAGTGCGGCCCGCGCCGAGATACACATAGAAGCGCCTCGGCCAAAGGTCCATTCGACTGGTGCAGTTAAATCAGTCTCCGCGTGAAATAACTTTGTTTGGATTCATGGCGTACCTCTCTCCATCAGTCTCTGCCGCGGTGACATAGACATCCTGGCCCGTGTTCATGAAAGTCAAGGTGAAAAAACTCTGCCATGGGCGCCGTTGTTGCACTTGTTCTGCAGGGGGAGGAATGAGAGACTCGAGATGCGTTGGGAGACGATATGCCATTGCTGTTGATGAGTAGATGGGCAAGCATACCCTCCTTTAAATGCAAGAGAGCATAC
>Ga0307509_10000452_pt1 | contig 69310 bp, 63 predicted proteins | sample 10_EM_MG_FD_202245 | JGI IMG/M metagenome (GOLD analysis project Ga0307509, IMG submission 202245) | Populus trichocarpa ectomycorrhiza microbial communities from riparian zone in the Pacific Northwest, United States - 10_EM | ecosystem: Host-associated > Plants > Roots > Unclassified | place...
GGCCTTGAGGCATGAAAATCGGGGACAGGGTAGGAGCTCCTTCGTGGGTAGCACTCCTAGCACCTGCAGGTGGTGGCTTGGGATCCGTCTTCTTTCCTTTCCCTCTGCCTCGACGAGCCGAGCCAAAAGGTGGGGCCGTGGGATCCATGTGGTATTCGTGTAACCTGACAGGTCACGTTACGCGGAAATCTCGAGATAGTGTACGTGGTGTTTCTGAAAGTGCAAATTGCACTTGGAGGGAAAATAGAGGAGTTCAATATCTTTTATTTATAACTAAACTAGCTAATGGAGCGACTACCTATCCGGGCTTGCACAACCACACAGCAGTACGTTCCAAGGAGTACGCCAGTCCCAACCCCGCCTAGCCCGCAGTACATCTGGAAAGTACCACCCGCGCGATTCGTAGACCGAAGTCTGAGTATCCGGCCAGCACACGGGAATCACAAAATAAACCACCCAACCAGGGTACAAACAAAGTAAATCCACCTCCCATAGCCATCCACCAAACACCACCGTAAGCAAGGTCATAGCCACAACCAAGCCCACATTCCGGCAAACCGGTCACGCATCCCTCCAACCAAACATAAATCCAACAAATAAATCACAACACATGGACCGCCATCCATCTCGCAACCCACATACTATCCGCGTCTCCACACCACATCCAACCCCATATGCAAGGCAGGGCGTCCTCCATCGGCTGTCCACTCCTCAAACATGGCAATAACGTGTTCCAAACACGGCTGGCCGGATCGCAACCGCAAATGACTCCCAACAACATCAGGGGAAGTCCAGTCGCAAACACACAGACCAGGTTGGCTCGCCCACCATTGTAAGGCAGTCGTATTCCTGTCGATCACAGGCAATTCGTCCCAGTTGTGCACGACATTGTACCAAAACGGCACAAAGTAATGTAAAGCGCACCCGGGAGACCGGTGAAGATGAGCACGAAATATCTTGGCGCTACTGCCGCATTCACCACAAGGACCGACATCAGGCCACCATGTAAGCGCAACCCGTCTTCCACCACCACCTGGGGAAACAAATTTAACGGGAAGGAGGCACTTGTCATCGCCACCACAGCTCTTCAAGAGGCACCTGGTACATCTGCTATCAGGAGCGCCCAGATGAAACAGGCTGAGAGTACCATCGATCAACTGAGTGACCGTCCGCTGGAAGGGATTCCCGCACACCGTGACCACACCATCATTGTCTTTGTGTTCACTCGGAATACCCAAACCCAGGTTGAAATGGGACTGCCACCAATCGCGCCACTCAGGAACCCGCTTATCATTGAACAAAGTCGGGAAACGGGGACGTTCGGCAAGATACCTGTCGCAAGACACCAGGTGGAATCGATCATCAACACCCGGACATCCATCGTGACCACTGACACCCGTACCGCTGCGAATTCTCAACAGGATAAAATAGAGGAGAGGAAGCATGAACCGCCGGAAACCACAAAACCGCATGTCGTATACCGGTCAATCTCCTAGCCGCATATACCCGCAGAACCTGCATAATATTATCCGCATAATATCCACTCAACCGCATAACCCCATGCCATAAGCTATCCAACAGAGATTTTTGCTCAAAATGGCGGGCATTTGATACCTTTACCTTACTATGTAATAAATAAATCTTAAATCTACCTCACAACCCGAGTCCACGGTCCTAGTGACCAGTTCGCCTACTATCTATCCCATTGAAACCCATTTTCATAGTCACGAAGAGAGGAGGAAAAGGATGGAAAAATGAGAAAGTAAGGATATTTAATTCAGGAAAACAAATTAACTTTCTCCCAATTCGAGCCGAACTGAAAAGACACAACCCAGCCTAGCTGGGCAACCGATATCTCACTCCCACAAGCCCCGTCACTCCTGACTATCCCCAGACTCGAACATTTTATGTCTCGGGATCCTGGTTTTCACAATCCTAGCCGTGCAACGCCCCACCAGCACACTCTCTGAGACTCAGCGCATAAATAAGGTCATCCAAAGCGTGGTGTTGGTGCCTAACTTAATCCAAAAAGTGAGGCTGTAATTTAAAGTAGCATTTCTTGGCAATAGAATTATCACTGGGTGAGGGTTTTTTTTTTCCCATCTCGATCTTCTTATCGATCAGCCAGCTCAGCGAGATGCTTATCCGGACTGCATTAGCCCACCAGATCACGAGTGAGCGACGATGACTTTGCGCACTCCTCCGGTTGACGATGCACACGGAAAGGTCACCTCCGGCTGGCAATCCAGCGAATCGAGTGACACACCATGAGCACGTGATGCCAAGCTAGATAGAAAAAAGGGTTTGGTTATATCCCAGACGATTGCAGGAGGGCGGAGGAAACAAAGGGTGGTCCAAACGAGATATATTTAATAAGTCCATGGCACGAGAAGCCGTGGACGCGCCTTCCATATCATAAATTTATCCTATCGTAGGTGTAACGATCTACTCGAGTAGTATAGGTATCGTGGCCACTCTAGACTCACGCCTCTTGGCGGCTCAAGCTCTCGAGTCCAGGGTGCCTCGAGCTGGCTCGTGAACAACACTAGGCCTTGTAGGGATTGCTTAAAGGTCCCAGAGCCCCTCAGAATCCCTAAAATTCGTTTTAGAGAAACATGACCACTAATGCAACTGGATTGGGGTTTTCTAATTTCTAGAACTCTGTCTTTCTTTCCGCGCGGGTTATCTGTTGATCGGCATAAATTCCTATGTTCTAATCTCTCCATCCCTACCCGAGCAGACCCACCAAGTGTCCCGAGTTGGTGAGAATACGGAAAGGCTGTCACTCTTCTTAAGACTAGTCAGATTTGCTCACGTGCATAGCTCTTGTTATTTGTCATTTTGCAGAATGTGGTGATCTTCACATCCGCTCACTCGGAAATATTCAGCTGGGATTTCACTTGGTGTTCCCCCATACTCTGCGCATCGCTTTAGCTATCCCGGGGCTGTTGTGCGATGGCCTTCCTAAGGCGGCCGACCGGATAGTGAAGGAACAAAAATGGGGGAAAGGGCGCTGGCTTTTATATTTCTAGGGCCAAGAGGCGACGAAAATAGAGGGTGTGAGGTCCCAAAGAGCTCATTGCATTCAAGGAGGCTAGAAATTGCAAGAGCCGGGCAAATACTAACAATTTATGGTAGCTAGTGTTCTCACACAGGTGCCGTTGTATATAGTTGTTGATAACTTAAAACCTCCTCAAGAATCCTTGTACTATCGCACACCACATTTCTCTATCTAAAAACACTGTATGCAGTTTCACTATCGTCCGGTGGGGAGGAAATGAAGGAAAAGACGACAGGAGACTATACAAGAAAGAGAAGACATGCGGACCAGAATTTACAAGTATAAAAAGTTAAATATTACAAGGCCAAATCTGCAAGCTATATACTCGACCTTCCCATAAGAATAGAGACCCCCTCCCCGCGAGTCAATCTCTATGGAACTTTGTAAACGGAAGTTCATGAATCCTTACCCAAAGGGGAAAAAAAGATGGTCAAAAAAGCGCAGAAGGGCATGGAATATATGTGCATCCCACTTGGGGAGATTTCGCCGATCGAGGGGGGTGATGTCGAAGGCGCTCACCATGAGTGGCATGCTCCGAAATGGAAGGGGAGGGTTATTGGATTAGGGGGTGCTTCCTAGGTCTTAAATCGTACTGGGGGTTACCCATTTGTGAGACTATAGCAGGGCTACCACTCTCTCATGTCCTCTCCGAGCGGCGTGCGGGAGCGGTGTTTGGCCATCATTATCTGGCTTGTCGGGGTTGACCTCTTCCCGCCCGAGTAGTATTTTCACCACTCCCTCATGTCCATTCCAAGTTACAACCGAGAGCGGCGCCCGGCCGTCATCATCTGGCTTGTCGGGGTTTACTTCTTGCCCCTCGAGTTTCTTAAACGAGGGTAGAGGGAGAGTGTTCCAGGCAATCGCAACAGTGATAGAAATGAAAATCCAATTGAGCTCGCCAAGTGGTCTTCTACGCTCCTGAAGACACCCAAGAGTCTTCATCGCCTGCTCGAGAGCGGTCACAGGAAATGGCAGGGTAACTGAGCACAGGGGATTGAGTCCCGGCATGATATCATACTTAAACGTGGTCTTCCCCTTCTACCAACAAAACACCAGAACCAAACCCACACCCCCTCTCCACCACATACCAAATATCCCAAACACCATGCTCCGCAGAATATGTTTGTTGCACAAATCCTATTGTTTAGCAATTACCACTTTTACTAACCGCTCGTCATAATATTTTTAGTCTCTAATCCCGATGTTAAGGACGCACTCGCCATCGCTCTGTCAAGTGGTGCCGGCTGTTGGGTGCTAGTTGCCACCACGAAACGCATCTGCCGTGAGGACGAGGAACGCCGCAAGGAAATTCGGGAGCTCGCATTCAAGGAAGTACTTGCTGAGGTTCTGCGCGGGAGGGCGGCGGTGCCAAGCAAGTGATACTTGCATCTTGACAGCGGTACGAAATCTGGACAACATGTTGATCTTAAGACACCTTATGTTCACGGTGACTAGAGGCATTTGTTTGGTGAAGGAATGGTAGGTCTGGGCCTCGTGGTTGTGGGGTTGCTGCTTGCTCTCTTTTTTCGTTCTTTTTATATTGTTTGTTCTGGGGAGATCGCATTAGGCATAGGGGGGGCTACGGTAAAGGTCTGCCATTGGGAGGTGTTGCTGTGGTTGCTAAAATCTTAATATTGGTTCTTGAATATGACACTTGTGATTTGATTCTGTTGAGAATTTTGTTTATCAAAAGTTATGGTACATAGCTTGCACCAGTATGAACAGCAAGCCTTTGAACCCAAATCCCAGAAATAACAACCAACCGGCGAATTGGAATTGTGGGATCAGCAAGAGGGTAGGGACAAGGGCGCAATTACCGGTAGGTTGCTGAGGGACAATGGCGAAAACCCAGTTGTTAGTGCAAAGTGCGGCTTGGACAGCCAGTCACAGGCAAGTACTGTGCTTGAACATTCCGCCTCCGATTTTGTATAGGCGTATTGATGAGTACGAGTAATTGTTTAATATACCGTACCGTCACCCACTATCGGTTAGCGCACTCCCAGCTCTGCCCCCCGAACAGCCCATTACTTACTGGGAAAAAACAGATTCTACACAATTCCATAATCTGGTGAAACTCGTTTTCATGCTAAGAGGTTGAAAGAAGGTTTGGTGAAATACACGAGCTTTGTTGAGTAGAGAATAGCCTTTAGGGGTAGGATTTTCACAAATATTTACGCTCCATGTCTTTTTCATAGCATTTGTCCTCTATTTCGGGGACACGGCTGACCAGGAAGCCTGAGGAAGGGCTACTTTGTGAGAAATCCTGACTCACACGCTAAGCCACCTTCAAAGTTTGATGGCACTCCAAGGACAGCTCAACGAGACTTTTCTCAGTAAATCCCCATCGTACAACCACAACCTTTTTGATGTCTGCCAAAACTTGTTCCACAATAGAAGCCCGAACCCCAGAAGCAATTTAGAGGCTTCATGGATAAAAATAATAATCCTTGTGGATGCCATTGCTCAAGAGTTTGAGGTGCCTGTGAGTCAGCGCTCACTCGAGATCATGATAAAAGTACTGTAGTGGGAGCCAAGATCACGATATAATGGAAGGAAATTTTAAAACAAATGTGAATAGCAATAAAGGATAGGAGTAAGAAATAAAGGCTTCAGAGGCTCTTCTCTTGTGATATTGGGCGTTTCGTTGTCAATGTTTCTACTCATGTACAATAAAAATCTCGTTGAACTGTCCATCGTTGAGCTGTCGGGCACTCCCTTGGAGTGCCATCAAACTTTGAAGGCGGGAACCCTAGCACGGTTACCCTGTTGTTTACCAAAAACTGGTGGAGTTTATGCCAACACTATGAAAACCTTTTTTCAACCCACACTAAATTTTGTACGGTTATTAGCAAAACTTCAGTGTTCTGCTAGTGCTGCGACCTACGTAATTCGCCACAAAAATAAGAACAGTCCGTATTACGACCGTCTTAGCCGAACCTCCTTAATAGGCTCTAGGAGGAGAGGCGGGAGATGGAGGAGCGGTGCTCTAGTTCGCTCTACCCTCTCTACGGTATCTAAGGACAGGCCAGGAGATGTGTGTCTCCGACTAACTAACAACAACCGACCACTCCCGAAACCCAATGAACTCTAAAGAAACACATGCGGCTAACAAAACCTAATCTCCAGCAATCTAGAACCATTCTGATATCCCATGATCCTCCGTGATTTCTAAAGTCTCTGCCCCAACAATGCGCAAACTCCCGTATGCCTAGTAGCATAGGGCACGAAAGAAATCATGAAACAAATACCCTACGCCTACCGGTATAGGGTGTGAGAGCAAACAACCGAACCGCTAGGTGCCAACCCGCCGGAAACCACAAAGCCGCATGCCCTATACCTGTTTATCTCCTAGCCGCATATACCAGCATATGATACCTGCATATCCGCATATCCATTCAACCGCATAACCCCATGCCCTATAGGCTATCCAACAGTGATTTTGCTTAAAATGGCGGGGCATATTATGATATCATACCGTTATCATACCTATCATACTAATAAATAAATCCTAAACCTACCTCATAACCCGGAATCACAGCACTAGGAATCAGTTTACCCACTATCGCATCGAAACACATTTTCATAGTCACGAAGAGAGGAAGAAAAGGATGGAAAAATGAGCAAGTAGGGGTGTTTAATTCGGGAGTTAAGCTAAGAGGTGAGGGAAACAAACCAACTTTCTCCCAACCCGACCCGAATTGAAAAGGCACAAACCAGCCTGGCTAGACCACCGATATTTCATTCCCACAAGCCCCGTCACTCCTGACGATCCCCAGACTCGAACATCTTATGTCCCGGAATCCTGGTTTTCATAGTCCTCTTTAGGCAACGCCCTACTAGCACTCTCTGAGACCTAGCACATAAATAAGGTCATCCCAAGTGGGATTTTGGCGCCTAATACGAATAGTGAGGCCGTAAGTAGCATTTCTTTGACGATAAATTTATCACTGGGTGAGGGGGATGTTTTCCCATCGCGATCCTCTTATCGATCAGCCAGCTCAACAAGATGCTTATCCGGACGGCATTAGCCCAGCAGATCCCGAGTGAGCGGCGGTGATTTGGCACACTCCTCCGGTTGGCGATGCACACTGAGAGGTCCGGGAGCTATTAGCACTCGAGCGCTTTGTGATGTGCAGGTATACGCTGTTGCCTATTATGCAAACTGTGCAGGATTCGTCGCACCTGTCAGTGCTAGGGCCAACATCCCCCGACCGAGTTGCTGTCAGGGCGGGTCGGTTAAATCGTTCGATGGCTAGTAATCGATATAGATAGTGGGTCTAGGCCTGAAGACATGGGAGTGACGGTAAAACTAACAACCCATGAGATTAGTAGACTATCAGTATTTAAGTAGAGAATAGTCCTGGTTGTGTTTGTTTAGGTGCGAATATTTCGGGAAACCTTGTTTGGGTATCCGAAGTCACGGACCCGCAAATACAGGAGGGGTAAGCTTAGGTGGATACTTCGGCAATCGGCAATACCGGCTACGGCCTTGTCCCCGAGGTACACGCTACCCATTACCCAAAAGCTTGTCCGGGGCCTCCCATGGTGAGCACTCATGCCTAGCAATGGGTTCAGAGGACAGTGGGGTTTTTTTCCACGAAATCCCTAAAAGGGTGACAGAAACGAAGCTAGGGTATATATAGATATGAAGAAACAAATAAATTTTCTTGAGTAGGACGGCGGGCCCTACAGGGTGAGACATGTTAGTTCAGGGAAGGCGGGATGGACGTCCGGGGACGGTTGAGGACGGTCGGTAATGGTGAGGACGGCCGGGGACGGCGGGGGACTGTAAGGGACAGCAAGAGTGGTGTCTCATGATGATGATGATAGAATGATTTGTTCGGAGGGGTAGGTGGGAACTTGCGCCAGCGAAGGAGTGAAATAACTGGTTTGAGAATACTGTGAATCGTGATAAATAGGACCTGGTAAGCCATGTTCAGACTAAGCCAAACTCCATGGGAACGAGTATTTTCTCTACAATACTAACCTCCCTTCTACCTTAGCTCTAAAATCGCTATTAGAAAGTGCATGTCCGAAAGCGTATCCTCAACAGGGAGCAGAGTTTCAAGCCGAGTGATTACAACATGTTTCAACCCCAACCTTAATACGCCGAAATGGCCTTCTGTGTATTAAGGTTAGGGTTGAAACCGGAAGCCACGTGTATCAACCTTATCCTTAATCTGCCGGGGCGGGCATAGTCCGTCCTATCACCCCAAAAAAGACGGACTATGAGCCGTAGCCCGTCCCGTCCTCCCCTGAAGACTGACGGACTGGACGGCTTAGATCACTGATTGCACAAGGACGGAGGAAGCAAATGGGGGTCTGTACGAGATATATTTATATAAGCTCATGGCACGAGAAGCTGTGGACGCGCCTTCAATATCATAAATTTATCCTAGGCGTACCGATCTGCATGAGCGGGCCCTAAAAGAACAATGCGTGGATGCAAGCAAACACGACCCGCATACGGTAGATTACATAATGTGTACCTGGGTAGGGATGAAAAAATCAGAAAAAACGATTAGCAGGATGCTGAGGGAGCGTGAGTGGATAGTTGATGCGGATGAAAGGTAGTGGCTTCTGGTAGTGGATACTAAACACCTTACCTCACCAATAACAAGATATCCCAAGCCGATAATCAAAAATTGGCCCCCCCAGAACAGATTGGCCTTGTAGGGGATTACTTAAAGCTCCCGGAAGCCCTTCGTAGTCCGTAAACTTTGTGTTTCAGAGAAACGTGAGCACTAATGCAACTGGTTTGGATCAGGGTTCCGAATGGTCGGCGGACTGGACTGGTCCGGTCGAAAGTCAAGTCTAGTCTAATGGTGTAAATTAGACCGACTGGACAGTCAGGGTTATTGAAACCGACTCGACTAGGACTAGTGCGACTAGGCCCGCTAAGCAATAGGATATGCTATTTCTATCACAATATATTACATTCAAATAAAGCTCTTCTAAATAAAACTTATTGTTTCCATGGATTATACAGTGGAGATAGTTCCTCGCTTTGATTAGGGGTGGCCAAAATAGGTTCTCTAGTATGGAACTATTTTTGGTGCATTAAGTGAGTGATATTACATGACCACCTGCCACAATACGGGTATTCGATGCGACTTATCCATCGGGTAATTGCATTTCCGCCACATGCTATCCTCTCCACGATGTTCTATCAACCTGTATTGAGGGCCTGTTGATTTATACCGTGGCAAGCGGCTTTAAAATCCTACTATAGCTATACATCTATTCTTAGCGAGTGTTGGCCTGGATGCCATTCTGACTCTCATGCGATCTTTTATAAAGACTGGTCTGGGACCAGTCCAAACCGGACCGGACCACCCAAGTTAGTTGGGTCCAGTCATCGAGATCAACCAGGACAGGCCAGTCTGGTCCTGCCTCCAAGACTTGACCGGTCGGACTATTCGGAACCCTGGTTTGGATTTTTCTAATCTCCCCAGCTCTGTCTTTCTTTCCAAAAATCTTATCTGTTGACCGGCATAAATCTTTGTTTTGGTACCATAGGTATTATGATCTCTCCATACCTACCCGAGTAGATTCACCAAGAGTCCCGAGTTAGTTAGAATACAGGGGAGCTGTTATTGTGAATCGCCGGCGCCCCGATTGATAGCTAAATCTGGATATCTCAAGAACTACGACTACATCTCTGGAATTCATCACTTCTCGCATAAAGGACAAACACGAATAATCTGGAAAACGGAGAACTAAGTAGGAGCTGGGTGCGTATTGAAGAAGAGTATAAGAAGAGAAGGGATGGGAAGGGATGGGAAGAAGAAGCAGTAGGAATGGAAGAGAGATGAAGCGGAGGAAATGGAGAGAATGGACATGAAGCGGTCAGGGGAGGTTGGAGAGAGGGAGAAAGGATGCAGTGAATGTTATCGTGGGGAATGACGGTCTAGGAAAGGAAGAAGTTAGAATGTAAAGGTTTTCTGAGTTATGTATTTAAGGACATTAGTTTTCTTCCTGAGTGCGAAAATAGAATCAAAATCAAGACTTTCTCCTCCATAATCTCTCCCCCTTCCACGTAGATAATCTTTTGTTTTTCTTTAGCTGTTACGCTTCTTAAGCTTTGTCGGATCTGCTCACATGCGCAACTCTTATTATTTGTCACTTTGCAGTATGCGGTTGTCTTCACATCCGCTCACTCGGAAAGATTCCGCTGATATTTCATCCAGTGTGCCCTCATGGCCTGCGCATCGCTGTTGTTATCCCGGGGCTGTGTGACGGCCTTCCTAAGCTGGCTGGATGGTTAAGAAAAAAAGATGGGGGGAAGGGCACTCGCTTTGACATTTATAGGGGTTTAAAGGGTACGTAGGTGATGACGTTTGTGACTTCCACTAAGGATTTTTTTCCCAGGGCGCTATGATGTACAGACCTGGTTGGTCTTTCTCTACCTCCAGCGCTTGGGGAGTTTTTGTAGATCATTTGTGTGGTGCGACACTTTCCTTCGGTGATCCATGCAGTGGCATCAACAACGCTGCTTTAGTGCCAGAGGACCCCCGCTTTTACTCATAAAGGCCTCGCTTTCCCCCAGCTCCCAAGAATCCGTCAATCGACAGCACCCAAAAACTCCCCGTCTACAACAGTGCAAGCAGTAAGGAGCAGAATATGTCTCAATATAAGATCGATAATAGTCTCTCCCATAATAAGAACTCATTTAACGTACAGAATAACTATGTTGTTGCCGACGATCGGTCTCAACTCCTCACCTGGCTATCGCCCCTAGACCCCAGGATACGCCATCGGGACATCCAAGGGCGTCGCATGGACAATGTAGGAGAATGGCTTTTGCAGACTGAAGAATTCAGAACTTGGTATGAACGGAGTGAGAAAGGTGGAGGGGATAAGGCAGTTCTGTTTTGCTATGGAGGCCCGGGGGTCGGCAAAACATTTATCAGGTAATGAGAATCGTTCCCGAGAACAGAAGAAAGGGAGCCAGTGCTAATGGACTGGCCGCGATTTCAGTTCGCTGGTAGTGGACAGGTTGGGCGACCAGGCTAAAGGACAAAACATGGCCGTTACGTGCTTCTACTTGGATTTTGCAGCGCGAAAGGAGCAATCAGTGGTCAGTGTTCTGGGCTCCTCACTAAGGCAAGCCGTCGGCGGAATGGAGAAGGTTCCAGAGGAAATATCACGGGCCTTTCAAGAGCAGAAAAACGTCATTGGTGGACGAGAACCGCGACTACCGGATATAGTGAAGATGCTCCAGACCGTCACTTCTTCAGTTCCCACATTTGTATGTATTGACGCTTTGGACGAGTGTGCAACGACACATCGAGTCAAGCTCCTCAATTCGGTAAAACAAATCCTCGAAACATCCCCGCGCACACGAATATTCATCATCGGAAGGCCCCATGTCCGGGCTGAGATCGAAAAGCGTCTCGCCCGACGAGTGATAAGTGTGCCGGTAGACCCCAGAAAAGGTGATATCACTGAATACCTTCGTCTTAGACTCGACGAGGACGAAACTCCAGACGCCATGGATAAGAGCCTGGAGGCGGACATTCTAGAGAAGATTCCCGAAAATATGTCAGAGATGTACGTATAGGCAATAGCACTAGGAATCCCGCCACACGCAATCCGCTAATAGATATTCATCTAGGTTCCTACTAGTTTCATTAAATATAGATGCAATATTACACGAATCGACAATCTTCCGAAGACGAGAAAAGCTAAGCAAAATGACTGGTGGATTGGAGTTGGGAGATGTTTATGGTGCGACGATCGAGCGGATAAAGGCGCAAGATGGTGACAGATCGAGACTTGGGATGGCAGCGTTGATGTGGGTCAGTCATGCGGAACGGCCGCTGCGAGCAGATGAGCTCTGCAACGCTCTAGCGGTCCAACTAGGCTCCACAGTTTTCGATGCCAGCAACATCCCCTCGATGTCGACATTGGTGAGCTGCTGTCAGGGTCTTATTACTGTGGATAAGGAGGCATCAACTGTGCGATTGATCCACTTTACTCTTCAGGAGTATCTTTCCACTCCTCTCGATATATTCAGTAGACCTCACTCGGCGATGGCCGAAATCTGTTTGACCTATCTAAATTCCAAGCAAGTCCAAGCCCTTTGGATTGCTCCTTCTCCTGACATTCAGAACGCGCCCTTTCTAGAATATTGCTCAGTATACTGGGGGATTCATGCGAAAAGGGATCTCTCGGACGATGCGAGGTCACTTGCACTGGAGTTACTAAAGGGGCATTATGGCTAGATATCGACAGAGTTACTTTTAGCACAAGTACAAAATTTCTCTCTTTGGCGTTTTGATACTCCATCTCCGTTCAGTGGACTACACTGCGCCTCGTTATTCGGAATTGTTGAGGTTGTAGCCGGTTTAGTGGAGATGGAATGCTATGGTATCAACGAAGAAGATTTTTCGGGTAGTGGACCGCTTGCATGGGCTGCTCGTAATGGACATGGGGAAGCGGTGCAAGTACTACTCAGGCAGGAAGATTCCAACCCTGACAAATCAGATAATGACGGGCGAACGCCGCTCTCGGATGCCGCTTGGAATGGACATGAGGGAGTGGTGAAAATACTACTCGGGCGGGAAGAGGTCAACCCAAACAAGCCAGATAATGAAGGCCGAACACCGCTCTCGTTTGCCGCTCGGAATGGACAGGAGGGAGTGGCGAAAATACTACTGGGGCGGGAGGAGGTCAATTCCGACAAGCCAAGTAATCACGGCCGAACACCGCTCTCGCTTGCCGGCGGGAATGGACATGAGGGAGTGGTGAGAATACTACTCGAGCGAGAAGAGGTCAGCCCCGACAAGCCGGGTATATGGGGCCAAACAGCGCTCTCGGATGCCGCTCGGAATGGACATGAGAGAGTGGTGAAAATACTACTCGGGCGGGAAGAGGTCAATCCCGACAAGCCAGATAATGACGGTCGAACACCGCTCTCGTTTGCCGCCGGGAAAGGACGTGATGGAGACGCCACCCTCTAGTTTCACCACCAAAATGTCAGAACCAGACAGTTGGGTAAACGGCCCCTTGGTATGATAGCTAATTATTTTTTGAATTCCCCCTAAGTTCCTTTCGGCTGTGGTGGTTGGGCGATGATAGCTTGAAAACTGCAATTTTTGGCGTGTTTTGACCTGTCTAATTACCAAACGACCACTATTGCTTGTTCCCACCGAGTGATATTTTATGAACACATTTGCATCAGGCATACTGTGTTCTCGCCAGAATTAGGCTGGGCTCCGGCCATCCAAGGTGATAGCATCCAAGAAACGATTGGAACTTCCGGCTCGGCCTGGCAAACACTAATTGTGATAGGATTTTTGGTTTCGACAGACCCACCTTCTCTGGAGGTGGATGATGATGATGCCTGTGTGGTGATCTACACTGCTGTTAACTTAATTCCTACACTCAAACATGTATCTGTGGTAGTGTTGTTGCTTGTGAAAATGTACCATGCAACCGAAGATCGCTGGGGATGGTACATTTTCACCGGCCACAACACTGCCACAGGTACAAGTTGGGTATGAGAATTAAGTGAACAGTAGTGTGCTATACCGTGGCGGTATACGATAGTGCGCTGTGCTGAATTCGGCTGTGTCCGTACTAATTAGAAAACAGGATCCCCAAGGTGCCGTTATAGAATACTCCTTCATTGAACAAGAACTTTCCAATATTTGGACATGTCAGATGAAACTTCGCTGTGCTGCCTCTCTGGTGGCATGCCAATTTTCCAATGCCAGAGTCAATGTATTAAAGATATTATAGAACCAAAAAGGAAAGAAAGATAATGAAGGAAATCAAGTAAGACAACGCCAAGGAAACACATGCCCGTATCCTCCTCTTGGTTGTCGTTCTAGTTGTTCCGGTGTCGGAGGTGTTGGGAAGTCGCCGCTGCCCTTGCCGTGGGAGATTGCTACCGACGATGTATCCCTAGGTGGCAATGTGGGCGCATGGAGATCCAGTAGGGGTGGCGGGTGGGAAATAAAGGACGCGAGGTGTAGGAAAATGGGGGATGCGAGGTGTAGGAAGCGTGATGGTCTTGGGAAGGGGGGAGCTTGGTAGTTCTAGGTGTATGGGAGAGGTCCACGGACCCACTACTAGGAGCTATGACCCCGCCCTGGCCCAGCAACCGGGTATACTATTTTCCATCCTTGCCCGGGACGCTTCTCCGATTCGCCAGACGCCGCTCCCTGTGCTTGCCCAATTGGCAATAGGTTGTTCCAACCCACTATTTAGCCACGCTGTTTTTAAACTTGAATGGCAAAACGATAGTATGGCGACAACGAAACGAAACGATAAACGCCAAGGAACTCACACCGAAAACGATCACACTCAGGAGCGGAGAAAAACTCTTCACTAACTTAACAACAACCACAGTCTCTCGCTTAACGACACCTCGACGCTCGATGCTTAGCTCTCTAACTAACTAAGGGTGATCACAGGATGTATCAATCACGAAGACCTCTTATCCACCCATGAACCACACCACTCTCTCCTTCCTCTATGAGCACTCCCGGCTACCTAAAAGGAAAACAAACACTTTCCCACCTCCGGGCTTCCATCTCTTTCACGCTGGCCTTACAGTACTTCCACTTTTCTCCCTGCTTTCCCGAAAGTTGCACGATCCAAAAACTATCCCCCATTCCTGCATTCGCAATGCTTTCCGGAACGCACAAACCAAACGCCCAAAGCCAAACCGTATACCTGAAGCCAGAACGACAAATCCATGCCTGATGCCAGAGCCATATGCCCGAATCCTCAGCGCATATCCTTAGCTATCTGAACAAAGGAAGTATCGTGAGTATGGCGAGCAGCACCATTTTCAACAGATGTTTTTACAAGAACATGTGGTTCACTATGGCGGCCTAGGTGGCTAGAAATCTCTTCCCCTATTGACCCCACGAGACCTGGAAGGGATATCTGTGTGAAACAAGTGCCGCAGGGTGCGATATCGGGTGGGAATAATTGGGGTCCTTTGCAGAGCCTATCGCAATTTCTTACCCAAGTAAATGATCACAGCTCTCATTATGTAAGGCGCCTGTGGTCTACCAGGAAACCGGGCTTTTGATGAGAGAAACGGTGAACTTTATTCGTAATTACAGTTGCTATGTATATAGTGAGAGATTCTATCAATAGAGTGCGAACGCCTTCAATATCTGAAGTCGAAACTCGCGATATTACTATCGGCGACGACGTTTGTGGATTCCGCTAATGATTTTTTTCCCCGTGCCGGCTACCCAGAGCGTCATAATGTATAGACCTAGTTGGTATTTCTCTATCTCCAGCGCTTGGGGAGTTTTGGTAAATGATCGTTTGTGTGGTGCGACACGTTTCTTTGGTGATTCCTGAAATGGCATCCACAAGGCTGCTCAGCGCCAGAAGACCCCCGCTTTTTCCTTACCAAGGCCCCGCCTTCCCCTAGCTCCCAGGAATCCACCAACAGACCGTACCCAACAACTCCCCGCCTATAACTGTGCAAGCAGCAAAGAGCAGAATATGTCTCAATATAACATCGATAATAGCCTCTCACATAATACGAACTCATTTAACGTACAGAATAACTATGTTGTTGCCGACGATCGGCCTCAGCTCCTGACCTGGTTATCGCCCCTAGACCCCAGGCTACGCCATCGGGACATACAAGGGCGCCGCATCGACAATGTGGGAGAATGGCTTCTGCAGACTGAAGAATTCAGAACCTGGTATGAACGGAGTGAGGAAGGTAGAGGGGATAAGGCAGTTCTGTTTTGCTATGGAGGCCCGGGGGTCGGCAAAACATTTATCAGGTAATGAGAATCGTTTTCGAGAAGGAAGAAAGAGAGCCAGTGCTAACAGGCTGGCCACGATTTCAGTTCGCTGGTAGTGGACAGGTTGGGCGACCAGGCTAGAGGACAAAATACAGCCGTTACGTGCTTCTACTTGGATTTCGCAGCGCGAAAGGAGCAATCAGTGGTCGGTATTCTGGGCTCCTTACTGAGGCAGGTGGTCGGCGGAATGGAGAAGGTTCCAGAGGAAATATCACGAGCTTTCCAAGAACAGAAAAACGTCATTGGTGGACGGGAACCACGGCTACCGGATATAGTGAAGATGCTCCAGACCGTCACATCCTCAGTTCCCACATTTGTATGCATAGACGCTTTGGACGAGTGTGCGACGGCGAATCGAGTCAAGCTCCTTAATTCGCTAAAACAAATCCTCGAAACATCCCCACGCACACGAATATTCATCATCGGAAGGCCCCATGTCCGGGCTGAGATCGAAAAGCGTCTCGCCGGACACGTGAGAAGTGCGTCTGTAGGCCCCAGCAAAGATGATATCATCGAATACCTTCGTCTTAGACTCGACGAGGATGAAACTCCAGACGCCATGGATGAGAGTCTAGAAGCAGACATTCTAGAGAAGATTCCCGAAAATATGTCGGAAATGTACGTATGGGAAATGGCACTAGGAATCCCGCCACACACACAATCTACTAATAGATATGCATCTAGGTTTCTACTAGTTTCATTAAATATAGATGCAATCTTACACGAATCGACAATCTTCCGAAGGCGAGAGAAGCTGAGCAAAATGACTGGTGGATTGGAGTTGGGAGACGTCTATGGAGCGACGATCGAGCGGATAAAGGCGCAGGATGGAGACAGATCGAGACTTGGGATGGCAGCGTTGATGTGGGTCAGTCATGCGGAACGGCCTCTGCGGGCGGATGAGCTCTGCCACGCTCTGGCAGTCCAACTAGGCTCCACAGTTTTCGATGCCAGCAACATCCCCTCGATGTCGACATTGGTGAGCTGCTGTCAAGGGCTTATTACTGTGGATAAGGAGGCATCAACTGTGCGATTGATCCATTTTACTCTTCAGGAGTATCTTTCCACTCATCCCGATATATTCAATGGGTCTCACTCGGCGATGGCCGAAATCTGTTTGACCTATCTAAATTCCAAACAAGTCCAAGCCCTTTGGACTGCTCGTTCTCCTGACATTCAGAATGCGCCCTTTCTAGAATATTGCTCAGTACACTGGGGGGTTCATGCGAAAAGGGATCTCTCGGACTATGCGAGGTCACTTGCACTGGAGTTACTAAAGGGGCCTTATGGCCAGATATCGACACAATTGCTTTTAGCACAAGTAAAAGAAATCTTTTTTTTGAATTTTGATACTCCCTCTCGCTTCTGTGGACTACACTGCGCCTCGTTATTCGGAATTGTTGAGGTTGTAGCTGGTTTGATGGAGAAGGGATGTTATGATACCAACGAAGGAGATTTTGTGGGTCGCACACCACTTGCATGGGCTGCTCGTAGTGGACATGAGGGGGTGGTGAAAGTACTACTCGGGTGGGAAGACATCAACCCGGACAAGCAAGATAATGACGGGCGAACACCGCTCTCGTTTGCCGCCCAGAATGGACATGAGGGAGTGGTTAAAATACTACTGGGGCAGGAAGGGGTCAATCCCGACAAGCTAGATAATGGCGGCCGAACACCGCTCTCGTTCGCCGCTAAGAACGGACATGAAGAAATAGTAGAAATACTACTCGGGCAAGAAGAGGTCTATCCCGATAGGCCAGATGGATGGGGCAAAACAGCGCTCTTGTATGCCGCTTGGAATGGACATGGGGAAGTGGTCAAAATACTACTCGGGCAGGAAGGGGTCAATCCCGACAAGCTAGATAATGACGGCCGAACACCGCTCTCTTTTGCCGCTCAGAACGGGCATGAGGGAGTGGTGAAAATACTACTCGGGCAAGAAGAGGTCGATCCCGACAAGCCAGATGGATGGGGCCAAACAGCGCTCTCGTATGCTGCTTGGAATGGACATCAAGAAGTGGTCAAAATACTACTCGGGCAGGAAGAGGTCAAGCCCGACAAGCCAGATAATAAAGGCCGAACACCGCTCTTGTATGCCGCTCGGAATGGACATGAGGGAGTGGTGAGAATATTACTCGGGCAGGAAGGGGTCAATCCCGACAAGCTAGATAATGACGGCCGAACACCGCTCTCGTTTGCCGCTGAGAACGGACACGAAGAAGTGGTGAAGATACTATTCGGGCGAGAAGAGGTCAATCCCGACAAGCCAGATAATGAAGGCCGAACACCGCTCTCGTTTGCCGCTCGGAATGGACATGAGGGAGTGGTGAAAATCCTACTTGGGCGGGATGTTAACCCTGACAAGCCAAATAATAAAGGCCGAACACCGCTCTCGTTTGCCGCTCGGAATGGACATGAGGGAATGGTGAAAATACTACTCGGGCGGGAAGAAGTCAACCCCGACAAGCCCGATAATAAAGGCCGAACACCGCTCTCGGATGCCGCTCGGAATGGACATGAGGAAGTGGTGAAAATACTACTCGGGCATGAAGAGGTCAATCCCGACAAACCAGATAATGAAGGCCGAACACCGCTCTTATTTGCCGCTTGGGATGGACATGAGGGAGTGGTGAAAATACTACTCGGGCGGGAGGCAGTCAGCCCCGACGCGCCGGATGAATGGGGTCAAACAGCGCTCACGGATGCAGCTTGGAATGGACATGAGGGAGTGGTGAAAATACTACTCGGGCGGGAAGGGGTCAATCCCGACAAGCCAGATAATGAAGGCCGAACACCGCTCTCGTTTGCCGCTCGGAATGGACATGAGGGAGTGGTGAAAATACTACTCGGGCGGGAGGCAGTCAGCCCCGACAAGCCAGATAATGACGGCCAAACACCGCTCTGGTATGCCGCTCGGAGAGGCCATGAGAGAGTGGTAGTCCTGCTACAGTCTCACAAACGGGTAACCCCAGGTACGATTTAAGGCCTAGGAAGCGCCGACTCGTCCATGTTACCGTCCCTTCCCTTTCGGAGTATGCTACTCGTGGTGAGCGCCGTGGACATCACCCCCGTCGATCAGCGAAATCCCCCCAAGTGGGATGCACATATTCGTCATGCCCTCCTGTGCCTTTTTCGCCACCTTTTTCTTTCTTTCCTCTTTTGGTGAGGATTCATGAGCCTCCATTTACAAAGTTCCATAGAGATTAGCTGGTGGGGGGGGCATTGTTATGGGAAGGTCGAGTTTACAGCTTACAAATTTCACCCAGTAATATTTAACTTTTCACATCTGTAAATTCTTGCCCGCATGTCTCCTCTTTTATGTATAGTTTCCTGCCTTCTTTTCCTTCATTTCCTCCCCACCGGGCGATAGCTAGACTGCATAGGGTGTTTTTAGATAGAGAAATGTAGTGTGCGATAGTGCAAGGATTCTTAAGGAGGTTCAAGTTATCAATAACTATATACGACCACACCTGTGTGAGAACATTAGTTACCATAAATTGTTAGTATTTGCTCAGCATTTCTAGCCTTCTGGAATGCAATGGGCTCTTCGGGACCCCCCGCTCTCTGCCAGTGGTAATATCGTGGGTTTCAATTCCAGATATCGAAAGCTTTCCCGCTCTATTGATAGAAGCTCTCACTCCATATACAGTGCACTACTGTTCACTTAACTCTCATCCCCAATGTGTACCCCTGGCAGTGTTATGGCCTTTGAAACTGTACCGTCCCCAGCGATCTTCGGTTGCATGGTACATTTTTACAAGCAACAGCACTGCCACAGATACATGTTGGGGTATGAGAATTAAGCCAACAGTAGTCTAGATCACCATACCGGCCTCGCCATCACCATCACAACGCACTCCCAGAGAAGATTGGCCTGTCAAAACTGATGGAATCTCCTGAGAAAAGCACAAAAGAATGAATGAACAAAAGTACGATCGCAATAGGCTCTAGGAGGGAAGGTGGAAGATGGAGGAACGGTGCTCTAGTTCGCTCTACCCTCTCTAGCTAAGGACAGTCCAGGAGATATATCTCTCAGACTAACTAACAACAACCGGACACTCCCGAAACCCAATGAACTCTAAAGAAATATCGTACATGCGGCTAACAAAGCCTAATCTCCAGCGATCTAGAACCATACTGATATCCCATGATCCTCCGTGATCTCTAAAGTCTCTGCCCCAGCAATGCGCAAACTCCCGTATGCCTAGTGGCATAGGGTGTGAAAACAACAACCCAACTGCTAGGTGCCAAACCACCGGAAACCACAAAGCCACATACCCCATACCCGTCTATCTCCCAGCCGCATATACCCTCATACCTGCAGATCCGCTTATCCACTGAACTGAATAACCCCATTCCTTATAGGCTGCCCAACAGAAACTAAAAACCCTATCACAAGTAGTATTTAAGTTACCAATGAACAGGCCTAGCCGGAAGTTTCAATCATTTCTTGGATACTATCACCTTGGATGGCCGGAGCCCTGCCTGGATCTGACGAGAACACACGATATGCCAGATGCAAATGCGTTCATAAAATATCACTCGGTGGGAACAAGCAGGGGGTTGTTTGGTAATTAATGTTGGAAAAGTGGTCACGTAGGAGACACATACTTACCGTACTTGTTCTAGACTACCGTGAACTTTACCGAGGTTACCTAGTATTTTTCCGCTCGCTTGTCTGTCATCTTAGCTTTTCTCTTTCTAACCTTTCTCCGGTGGTTCTTTTACACCCAATTTTGCAAAGCCAAACAAATACATTGAGGTTTTTAGCTAATATAAGAGAGAATGAAAAACTCAGAGAATATAGGAAAGCCCGAAAACCAAATGCCATCCTAGCAATACCACCCTTCTCTCACACTTCTTCGTAAGTCCACTGTCGGAGGTCTTGGGGAAATATCGCTGCCCTTGTCGCCTGAGGTCGTTGGCACCGATATATCCCAAGATGACAATGAGGGCGCAGTATAAGCCTCAGGGGTGGTGAGTGGGAAAACAAAGAACGCGAGTTGCAGCGAGCCTGGAGGTCTCCAACTCCCGGGAGTGAGATGGTCCTATATGTGCTGGAGCTATGGCCCCCTGGCAAGGACGCGACCGACTCGGACTAAACTTTTTCCCACCACCCCCGAGCCGGACTCCATGCGCTTTGCCCAATTGGAAATGGGTTGTTCCAACCCGACATTTAATTGCAATACGAATTCCTTCTTGCATTCAGCGATATTTCCAACAACTAGACACGTCAAAACACACCAAAAATGGCAGTTTTCAAGCTACCATCACCCGACCACCATGCAAAAGAACTTAGGGGGAGCTCAAAAAATAACTTCCTACCATACTAAGAAACTTAGATAATATATTTGCTGTGGCATCTGACAGTACAGTAGCATTTGAGGGGATTCCACTCAAGATTAGGGGCATATGATACCTTTGCCTTATTAATAAATAATTCTTAAATCTACCTCATAACCCGAATACACGGTCCTAGTGATCAGTTCATCCACTATTGCACCGGGACCCATTTTCATAGTCACCAAGAGAGGAGGGAAAGAATGGAAGAATGAGAAAGTAAGGATATTTAATTCGGGATTCAAGCCAAAAAGTGAGGAAAACAAATCAACTTTCTCCCAAACCGAACCGAACTGAAAAGATACAAACCAGCCTAGCTACACCACCGATATCCGTCACTCCTGACGATCCCCAGACCCGAACATCTTATGTCCCGGGATCCTGGTTTCCATAGTCCCCGCCATGCAACCCACCACCAACACACCCTCTGAAACCCAGCGCATAATTAAGGTCAACAACCCAAGGGTGGTGTTTGCGCCTAATCCAAAAAGTGAGGTTATAGTAGCATTTCTTGGCGATAAAATTATCACCCAGTGAGGGGGATATTTTCCCACCGCGATCCTCTTATCGATCAGCCGCTCAGTGAGACGCTTATCCGGACTGCATTAACCTAGAAAATCCCGAGTGAGCGGCGGCGACTTTACTCACTCCCCCGGTTGGCGATGCACACTAAAATGTCTGAGAGCTATTGGTGCTCGAGCGCTTTGCGATGTGCAGGTATACGCTGTTCCCTTTTACGCGTACTGTGCAGGATTCGTCGCACCTGTTAGTGTTGCGTTTTCGGCTCGGGCGAACATCCCCCAACCGAGTTACGCTCTGCTGTCAGGGCAGGTCGGCTAAATCGTTCGATGGCTAGTAATCGATACAGTAGATAGTGGGCTTAGGCCCGGGACGTTGAGGTGGCGGTGTAACTAGCAAGCCATGAGATTAGTAGGCCATTAGCTTTTATATAGGGAATTGTCCTGGTTGTGTTTATTTGGGCACCAGCTGCGTTGAACGTTTCAAGAAGCCTTGTTTGAGTATCAGAAGTCATAGACCCGCAAATACAAGGGGTAGGCTTAGGTGGATACTTCGGCAATCGGCAATATCGGCTCCGGCATTGCCCCCGAAATTACCCCCTGTGATACCTATCAACGAAAAGCTTGCCCGAGCCCTCAACCACGGTGCACATGAATGCCTAGTACAGTAATGGACTCTAGTGATGGATTCAGGGGTAGACAGCAAGGGATTTTTCTATAAAATCCCTAAAAGGGTGACAGAAACGAAGCTAAGATATATATAGAAATGCATGAATAAATAAGTTCTCCTGAGCAATCACAGGGTGGACTTACACCTCCCGCTGGCATTCTAGTAAAATAATTGGGTGACACACCATAAGTACATGATGCCAAGGAAGATAGTGGGGAGGGTTTGGTGGTATAGTAGGAGGACTGAGGAAACAAAGGAAGGTCTGTACGAGACACTTTTATATAGTACAAGCTCGCGGCACGAGAAGCCGTGGACACGCCTTCAATATCATAAATTCATCCTATTAGGTGTACCGATCTACATGTGTGAGACCTAAAAGAACAATGCATGGATGCAAGCAAACACGACGCGCATACTGGAGATTACGTAATGTGTCCCCGTATAAGAATGAAAAAAATCGGAAAAAAATATTAGCAAGGTCCTGAGGGATAGTGAGTACTGTAGATACTGTAGTTATTACCAGCACAAATGGAAAATAGCGACTTCTGGTAGACCCGAACAACACGCTGCCTCACCAATAACAAGATACCCCCAAGTCAATAATCAAAAATTGGCCCTAGCACAAATTGGCCTTGTAGGGATTGCGTAAAGCTGCCAGAAGCCCTTCGGAATCCCCAAAATTTGCGTTTTGGAGAAAGAGGAGCACTAATGCAAATGGTTTGGGTTTTTTCTAATTTCTGCAACCCTGTCTTTCTTTCCACAAAGCTTATCTGCATAAATCTTTGTTTTGCTATTATAAGTGTCCTTATCTCTCCACCCCTATCCGAGCGGATCCACGCAGCGTCCCTAGTTGGTTAGAATGCGGAACACCAATTACGCTTCTTAAGCCTTGCCAGATCTGCTCACGTGCGCAGCTCTTATTATTTGTCATTTTGCAGAATGGGGTGATCTTCACATCCTCTCACTCAGAAATATTCAGCTAGGATTTCACCTGGTGTTCCCCCATACTCTAGGCATCACTTTAGTTATCCCGGGGCTGTTGTGCGATGGTCTTTCTAAGGTAGCTGACCTGATAGTGAAGTAACGAAGATTAAGAGAAGGGCGCCGGCTTTTATGTCTGTAGGGGTCTAGAGGCGACGCAAGTAGAGGGCGGGAGGTCCCAAAGAACTCATTGCGTTCTAGAAGGCTAGAAATTGCACGAGCAAGGCAAGTACTGGCAATTTATGGTAGCTAGTGTTCTCACACAGGTATCGTTGTAGATAGTTGTTGATAACTTGAACCTCCCCAAGAATCCTTGTACTATCGTACAACGTTTCTCTATCTAAAAACACTATATGCAGTCTAACTATCGTCCGGTGGGGATGGAATGAAGAAAAAGAAGACAAGAGACTATACAAGAAAGAGAAGACATGCGGACCAGAATTTACAGGTATAAAAAGGTAAATATTACAAGGTGAAATCTACAAGCTATATACTCGACCTTCCCATAACAATAAGACCCCCCCCCCCTCCTCCCAACGAGCCAATCTCTATGGAACTTTGTAAACGGAAGCTCATGAATCCTCACCCAAACAGAGAAAGAACTATGGCGAAAAAGCCATAGGAGGGCATAGCGTTGATGTGCATCCAACCGGGGGGATTTCGCGGATCGACGGGGGTGATGTCTAAGGCACTCACCATGAGTAACATGGTCCGAAAGAGAAGGGGAGGGGGCTTGGACGAGGCGGTGCTTCTTAGGCCATAGATCATACTGGGTGTTACCGCTTCGCGAGACTGTAGCAGGGTTACCACTCTCTCATGTCCATTCCAATCGGCGAACCAGAGCAGTGTTCAGCCATCTGATCTGGCTTGTCGGGATTGACTTCTTCCCGCCCGAGCAGTATTTCCACTACTCTCGCATCTCCATTCCGAGCGGCATCCGAGGGCGATGTTTAGCCCCATCTATCTGGTTTGTCAGGGCTGACCTTTTCTCACTCGAGTAGTATTTCCACCGCTCTCTCAAGTCCGTTCTCAGCTGCAAAAGAGAGTGGTGTTCGGCCGTCATCATCTGGCTTGTCCGGGTTTAATTCTTGCCCCCCGAGTTTCTTAAACGAGGTTAGTGGAAGAGTGTTCCAGAAATTGTAACAGTGATACCGGTAGTAATGAAAATCCAATTGAGCTCGCCAAGTGGTCTTCTACGCTCCTGAAGACGCCCAAGAGTCTTCATCACAGGTAACGGCAGGGTAACTGAGCACAGGGGATTGAGCCCCTGTATGATATCATACTTAAATGAGGTCTTTCCCCTTCTACCCACAAACCACCCTCTCCACAAACAACCCACACACCCTCTCCACCACACACCAAATATCCCAAACACCATGCTCCGCGAAATATGTTTGTTGCACAAATCCTATTGTCTAGCAATTACCCCTTTTACTAACCGCTCGTCATAATATTTTTAGTCTCTAATCCCGGTGGTAAGGAAGCACCAGTGTTCCCGACCGTCCAGTCCATCCGTCTTCGGGTGAGGACGGGGCGGACTACGGCTCATGGTCCGTCTTTTTTGGGATGCTGGGACGGACTACGCCCGGGAAGGTGAGAACTTGACGGACTGCCGTCCCAGCGTTTGGACCTCCTGTACTGGCCAAGCTGAAATCATACACCTCCAAACGAGTTCTTTTCACATCAGGAGGCATCACTCTTGCAGTCCCCGGCAGTCCCCCACCGTCTCCGGCTATCCCCTGCTCTGAACTACAATGTCTCACCCTGTAGGGCCCGCCGTCCTTGCCCTTAGGCCACCCCGGACGGACTATAGATAGCCGTCCCGTCCCGTTTGGGGCTCTCGGCAGTCCCCCCCCGCCTGGCCCCCAGATGGTTGGGAACACTGGGAAGCACTCGCCATCACTCTGTCAAGTGGTGCCGCCTGTTGGGTGGCGGTTGCCACCACGAAACGAATCTGCCGTGGGGACGAGAAAACGCTGAAAGGAAATTCAGCATCTCATTTCCAAGGAAGTCCTCGCCGAGTCTCTGAGCAAGGGGGGGGGGCAGTGTCAAGCAAGTGATACTTGCACCTCGACCGCGGTACGAAATCTGGACAGCATGTTGATCTTGGGACTCACTATGTTCACGGTGACTAGAGGCATTTGTTCGGTGAAGGAATGGTAGTTCTGGACCCCATGGTTGTGGGGTCGCTGCTTGCTCTCTTTTTTTCGTTCTTTTCTATTGTTTGTTCTGGGGAGGTTGCATTCGGCACAGGGGGGGCTATGGTAAAGGTCTGCCATTGGGATATGTTGCTGTGGCTGCCACATCTTAATATCGGTTCTCGAATATGATACTTGTGATTTGATTCTGTTGAGAATTTTGTTTATCAAAAGTTGTGATAACTTGCACCAGCATGAACAACAAGCCTTTGTACCCAAATCCCGGAAATAATACCCAACCGGCGAATTGGAATTGTGGGATCAGCAAGAGGGTAGGGGCAAGAGTGTAATTACCGGTAGGTTTCTGGGGCACAACGGCGAAAACCCAGTTGTCGGTGAAAAGCGCAGCCCGTACCACCAGTTACAGGAAAGTACTGTGCTCGGACATTCCGCCCGTCATTTTGTATAGGTGTATTGATGAGTATAAATAATTGTTTGATACTGTACTCACCCCGCAGTCTGTCACCCACTATTGGTTAGCACTCTTCACAGCTCCGCCCCCTGAACGACCCATCACTTATGGGGAAGAAAACGGATTCTATGCAATCCCGCATAATCTGGTGAAACTCGTTTTCACGCTAAGAGGTTGAAAAGAAGGTTTGGTGAAATACACGAGCTTTGTTGAGTAGAGAGTAGCCTTTAGGGGTAGGATTTTCACAAATATTTACGCTCCATGTCTTTTTCATAGCATTTGTCCTCTATTTTGGGGACACGGCTAACCAGGAAGGGTTACTTTGTGAGAAATCCTGACTCACACCTTATTCTGATCTCCTATCGAGTTTCATCAGATTATGCGATACTTGCGGCTCCAAATCCTCCAAGTTCGCCCTCCCGGCCGGCGAAAACCCATTAGATATCGCACAGGAGCACAACCCAGACATGGGAGGCGCCGGCTGTCGGTCTGCCGCTTGCTCAATATGTCATGTCATTGTTGTTGACGATACTATGTACGAGCGCATACCCGAGCTGGAGGATAACGGGAATGATATGCTGGATTTGGCTATTTGACTTACGGAGATGTACTCGTACATTACTTTTCCCCCCGGGGAGAATTTTGAGTGAGATGTGGCTGACAGGAAAGGGTGTGTGTAACAGGTCATGGTTGGGTACCAGGTTAAAATAAATAGGTAAGGAGATGGTTGATAGATTGTCAAGCTATCATCTATGACAAGAAATTTGCAATCGAGTGATCTTTGGAAGGGGAGAACAAAACCCCAGCGTAAAGCACAGCTAAAGAAGATGAAACAACCGAAGTTGCCAAAACCAAAGGTGAAACAAAGGCCGCCCGGATTACTGGCGGGGTGCGGGATACAGGGGGCGAAAACGGGTAGAGGGCTGGCGAGTTGGGTAGATAGGTGCTGGGGCGAAAACACAGCAAAATGGTGTGAGCCATTGCGATGAAGCAATTCGTCCTGACATAGCATGGCATGTTGTGGATTGTGGCGGTGTCGAAATAAGTGTACTATAAAGCCGGAGTGTTTGCATATTATAAAAAGATGACTCTTTTGCCCTCTGGGTTCACCGAATAGAAGTCCCCTCCAAGAAAGCACTCTCCTCTCTATCTGGGAGTTTTGTCTTGAAAAGCTTTCCCTGATCAAAATTTCACCGCCTATCGTCATGGCCCCCGCTCAGCGTTCGCAGGGGGCAGACCAGACTTCATAGATCCCTAGTAGCACCGGCAGGCTTTCGAAATATGTTATCAGATTAGTAAATATAATTGCAGGTTTGTAAATATGGATTGAAAAAGCAATAGATCGAGTGTTTTGTATGTGCTGTGGTTGGAAGAAACCCTTCCGCAGTGGTCACCCCCCACCAGCCTAGTACTTCGCGGAAATCTATGATCTTGACCGTTTGCTATTATCACTTCTCAGTTGAAACGATTGCGTGTTGCTACAATAGGGGTCGTTTAGTAACTATTAGACTGATGTCAAAACACACCAAAAACTGCAGGTTTTCGAGCTATCATTGCCCAACCACAATAGCTGGAAACAACTTGGAGGAAAGAGTTCGAAAAATAGTTTGCTATCATGCTAAGCAAACTTAGGTAATATATTTGCTGTGGCATCTGAGAGTACAGTGGCATTTGAGGGGATTCTGCTCAAAATGAGGGGCATACGATACCCCCACCCCACCAATAAATAAACATCAAATCTACCTCATAACCCGAATCCACGGTGCTAGTGATCAGTTCACCCACTATTGCATCGAACCCCATTTTCATAGTCACGAAGAGAGGAGGAGGAAAAGAATGGAAGAGTGAGAAAGTAAGGATATTTAATTCGAGAGTCAAGCTAAAAGGTGAGGAAAACAAATCAACTTTCTCCAAATCCGAACCGAACCGAAAAGGCACAAACCAGCCTAGCTAGACCACCAATATCCGTCACTCCTGACGATCCCCAGACTCGAACATCTTATGTCCCGGGATCCTGGTTTCCACAGTCCCCGCCATGCAACGCCCCACCAGCACACTCTCTGAGACCCAGCGCATAAATAAGGCCATCCCAAGGGTGGTGTTGAAGCCTAATCCAAAAAAGTGAGGCTGTAAAGTAGCATTTCTTGGCGATAAAATTATGGCTCGGTGGGGGGGATTTTTTCCCATCGCGATCCTCTTATCGACCAGCCAGCTCAGTGAGATGCTTATCCGGACTACATTAGCCCAGCAGATCCCGAGTGAGCCGCGGTGACTTTTGCGCACTCTTCCAGTTGGCCATGCACCCTAAAAGGTCTGAGAACTATTAACACTCGAGAGATTTGCGATGTGTGGGTGTACGCTGTTGCCTATTACGCGCACTGTGCATGATCCATCGCACCTGTTAGTGCTGGGTTTTCGGCTTGGGCGAACATTCCCCAACTGAGTTACGCTCTGCTGTCAGGGCTGTCGGTTAAATCATTCGATGGCTAGTAATCGATACACAGTAGATAGTGGGACGTGGATGTGACGGCAAAACTAGCAAGCTATGAGATTAGTAGACTATTAATTTTTATGTAGAAAATTGTCCTGGTTGTGTTTGTTTGGGTACCAACTGCTTTGAACGTTTCATGAAACTTTGTTTGGGTATCCTGAGTGACGGACCTGCAAATACAAGAGGGGTAAGCTTAGATACTTCTGCAATAGGCAATACCGGTTCCAAGCCTACCCCCGAAATATACCCCACCCATCACCGAAAAGCTTGTCCGGGGCCTCGACCACGACTGGCATTAATACCTAGCAATGGAGCCTAGCAATGGATTCAGAGGCAAACAGTGGGTGATTTTTTCGCTAAATCCCTAAAAAGGTGACGGAAATGAAGCTAATAGATATACTAAAGTGAATCAATAAAAAACAAGTTCTCTTGAGCAATCACAGGGTAGATCTTGAGAAATCTCAGGGTAGACTTACACCTCCGGCTGGCATTCCAGCGGAGTGAGTGACACATCATGAGTACGTGATGACAAGGTAGATATTAGGGAGGGTTTAGTTATATTCCAGAGGATAGCAGGAGTACAGAGGAAACAAAAGATACCTTTATATAAGCTCGCGGCACAAGAAGCCGTAGACAGGCCTTCAATATCATAAATTCATCCTAGGTGTACCAATCTACATGAGTAGTCCTTAAAAGAACAATGCGTGAATGCAAGCAAACACTGCGGGCATACTGCAGATTGGATAGTGTGTACCCGGGTAAGGATGAGGAAATCGGGAAAAAAATATTAGCAAGATCCCGAGGGGTAGTGAGTGGATAGTTGGATAGTTGGTGTGGATGGAGGATAGTGACTGCTGGTAGACACGAACCACCTGGAGTGGATATTATGCCAAATACATTACCTCACCAATAAAAAGATATCTCAAGCCCGTAATCAAAACGTGGCCCCAGGACAAATTGACCTTGTAGGGGATTACTTAAAGCTCCCGGAAGCCCTTCAGAATCCCTAGAAATCGTTTTAGAGGAACATGAGCATTAATGCAATTGGTTTGGGTTTTTCTAGTTTCTGCAGGTCTGTCTTTCTATAGAGTTAACCCTTGACCGGCAAAAATCCTTGTTTTGCTACCATAAGTGTCGTAATCCCTGCATCTCTACCCGAGTAGAGCCAGCAAGCGTCCCGAGTTAGTTAAAATACAGAACAGCCGTTAAGCTTCTTAAGCCTTATCAGATCTGCTCACGTGCAGAGCTCTTTTTATTTGTCATTGTGCAGAATGCTGTGATCTTCACATCAGCTCACTCGGAAATATCCACCAGGTGTTCCCCCATACTCTGCGCATCGCTTTAGCTATCCCGGGGCTGTTGTGCGATGGCCTTCCTAAGTGGCTGACTGGATAGTGAAGGAACAAGGATAAAAGGAAGGGCGCCGGTTTTTATATTTGTAGGGGTTTAGAGGCTGGGTAAGCCGAGACAGCCGGAGGTCCCGAAGGGTCCATTGCATTCCAGAAGACTATAAATGCTGAGCAAATACTAACAATTTATGGTAACTAATGTTCTCGCACAGGTGTGGTCGTATATAGTTATTGATAACTTGAACCTCCTTAAGAATCCTTGCACTATCGCACACCACATTTCTCTATCTAAAAACACCCTATGCAGTCTAGCTATTGCCCGGTGGGGAGGAAATGAAGTAAAATAAGACAGGAAACTATACAAGAAAGAGAAGACATGCGGGTGAGAATTCTCAGATATATAAAAAGTTAAACATTACAAGGTGAAATCTGCAGGCTATAGACTCGACCCTCCCATAACAATAGAAATTCCCCCACGAGTTAATCTCTATGGGACTTTGTAAAAGGAAGCTCATGAATTCTCACCCAAAGAGGAAAAAAGAGCTGCCAAAAAGGTGCAGGAGAGCATAACATGTATGTGTACCCCACTTGGGGGGATTTCGCGGATCGACGGGGGTGATGTCCAAGGCGCTCACCATGAGTAACATGCTCCGAAAGGGAAGGGACGAGCATTTGGACGAGGAGGTGCTTCCTATGCTTTAAATCGTACCTGGGGTTACCGATTTGCGAGACGGTAACAGGGCTACCACTCTCTCATGTCCTCTCTGAACGGCATACCAGAGCGGTGTTTGGCCGTCATTATCTGCTTTGTCTAGATTGATTTCTTCTCGCTCGAGTAGTATTTTCACCACCCCCTCATGTCCATCTTGAGCGGCGAGCAAGAGCGGTGTTCGACCGTCATTATCTAGCTTGTCGGGGTTGACCCCTTCCTGCCCGAGTAGTATTTTCACCACCTCCTCGTGTCCATCCCGAGCGGCAAACGAGAGCGGTGTTTGGCCGTCATTATCTGGCTTGTCGGGGTTGACCTCTTCCTGCCCGAGTAGTATTTCCACCACTTCTTGATGTCCATTGTTAGCGGCAAACGAGAGCGGTGTTCGGCCTTCATTATCCGGTTTGTCAGGATTGACCTCTTCCCGCCTAAGTAGTATTTTCACCATTCCCTCATGTCCGTGCTGAGCGGCAAACGAGAGCGGTGTTCGGCCTTCAGTATTTGGCTTGTCGGGATTGACCTCCTGCTGCCCGAGTAGTGTTTCCACTACTCTCTCATGCCCATTGTTAGCGGCATACGAGAGCGGTGTTCGGCCGTAATTATCTGGCTTGTCGGGGTTGACCTCTTCCCGCCTAAGTAGTATTTTCACTACTCCCTCATGTCCGTTCCGAGCGGCAAACGAGAGCGGTGTTCGGCCTTCATCATCTGGCTTGACGGGGTTTACCTCTTCCTGCCCGAGTAGTATCTTCACCACTCCCTCATGCCCATTCCGAGCGGCATCCGAGAGCGCTGTTTGGCCCCATATACCGGGCTTGTCGGGACTGACCTCTTCTCGCTCGAGTAGTATTTCCACTACTTTCTCATGCCCGTGCTGAGCGGCAAACGAGAGCGGTGTTTGGCCCCATATATCTGGCTTGTCGGGGCTGACCTCTTCTCGCTCGAGTAGTATTTCCACTATTTTCTCATGCCCGTGCTGAGCGGCAAACGAGAGCGGTGTCCGACCGCGACCATCTGGTTTGCCAGGGTCGGCATTTTCCTGCCCGAGCAGTACTCTCACCGCTGCCTCATGTCCATTACGAGCAGCCCATCCAAGCGGTCCACCACCCAGAAAATCTTTTTCGTTGATATCATAACATCCCATCTCTATTAAACCAGATACAACCTCAACAATTCCGAAGAACGATGCGCAGTGTAGTCCACTGAACGAGGGAGTATGAAAACGCCAAAGAGGGAAATCTTTTACTTGTGCTAAAAGTAATTTTGTCGATATCTGGCCATAAGGCCCCTTTAGTAAATCCAGTGCGAGTGATTTCGCGGAGTCCGAGAGATCCCTTTTCGCATGAACCCCCCAGTATACTGAGCAATATTCTAGAAAGGGTGCGTTCTGAATGTCAGAAGAACGAGCAGTCCAAAGGGCTTGGACCTGTTTGGAATTTAGATAAGTCAAACAGATTTCGGCCATCGCTGAGTGAGACCCACTGAATATATCGGGATGAGTGGAAAGATACTCCTGAAGAGTAAAATGGATCAATCGCACAGTTGATGTCTCCTTATCCACAGTGATAAGACCTTGACAGCAGCTCACCAACGTCGACATCGAAGGGATGTTGCTGGCATCGAAAACTGTGGAGCCTAGTTGGACCGCCAGAGCGTGGCAGAGCTCATCCGCCCGCAGCGGCCGTTCCGCATGACTGACCCACATCAAGGCTGCCATCCCAAGTCTCGATCTGTCCCCATCTTGCGCCTTTATCCGCTCGATCGTCGCACCATAGACGTCTCCCAACTCCAATCCACCAGTCATTTTGCTTAGCTTTTCTCGCCTTCGGAAGATTGTTGATTCGTGTAATATTGCATCGATATTTAATGAAACTAGTAGAAACCTAGATGCATATCTATTAGCGGATTGTGTGTGGCGGGATTCCTAGTGCTATTGCCCATACGTACATTTCCGACATATTTTCGGGAATCTTCTCTAGAATGTCTGCCTCCAGACTCTCATCCATGGCGTCTGGAGTTTCATCCTCGTCTAGTCTAAGACGAAGGTATTCGATGATATCATCTTTTCTAGGGCTCACAGACACACTTATCACTCTCCCCGCAAGACGCTTTCTGATCTCAGCCCGAACATGGGGCCTTCCAATGATGAATATTCGTGTGCGTGGGGATTTTTCAAGGATTTGTTTTAGCGAATTAAGGAGCTTGACTCGATGTGTCGTTGCACACTCGTCCAAAGCGTCTATGCATACAAATGTGGGGAGCGAGGAAGTGACGATCTGTAGCATCTTCACTATATCCGGTAGTCGCGGTTCTCGTCCACCAATGACATTTTTCTGCTCTTGAAAGGCCCGTGATATTTCCTCTGGAACCTTCTCCATTCCGCCGATGGCCTGCCTCAGCAAGGAGCCCAGAACACTGACCACTGATTGCTCCTTTCGCGCTGCAAAATCCAAGTAGAAGCACGTAACGGCTGCGTTTTGTCCTCTAGCCTGGTCGCCCAACCTGTCCACTACCAGCGAACTGAAATCGTGGCCAACCTGTCAGCACCGGCTCTCTTTCTTCCTTCTCGAGAACGATTCTCATTACCTGATAAATGTTTTGCCGACCCCCGGGCCTCCATAGCAAAACAACACTGCCTTATCACCTTCACCTTCCTCACTCCGTTCATACCAGGTTCTAAATTCTTCAGTCTGCAAAAGCCATTCTCCCACATTGTCGATGCGGCGCCCTTGGATGTCCCGATGGCGTAGCCTAGGCTCCACGGGCGATAACCAGGTCAGGAGTTGAGACCGATCGTCGGCAACAACATAGTTATTCTGTACGTTAAAGGAGTTCGTATTATGGGAGAGGCTATTATCGATCTTATATTGAGACATATTCTGCTCTTTGCTGCTTGCACAGGTATAGGTGGGGAGTTGTTGGGTACGGTCTGTTGGTGAATTCCTGCGAGCTGGGGGAAAGTGGGACTTTGGTAAGGAAAAGCGGGGGCCTTCTGGCGCTGCAGCCTTGTGGATGCCAACTTCATGAATCATTGAAGAAAAGTGTCGCACCACACAAACGATCATCTACCAAAACTTCCCAAGCGCTGGAGGTAGAGAAATACCAATTAGGTCTATACATTATGACTCTCTAGGTAGCCGGCACGGGGAAAAAAATCATTAGCGGAATCCGCAAACGTCGCCGCCGGTGGTAATATCGCGAGTTTCGACTTCAGATATTGAAGGCTTTCCCACTCTATTAATAGAATCTCGTCACACTATATACATAGCAACTACAATTACAAATAAAGCTCGCCGTTTCTCTCATCAAAAACCTGGGAGACCACAGGCCCCTTACATAATGAGAGCTGTGATAATTTACTTAGTTAAGAAATTGCGATAGCTTCTACAAAGGGCCCCCAATTATTCCCACCCGATATCGCACCCTGCGGCACCTGTTTCACACCGATATCCCCTCCAGGTCTCGTGGGATCAATAGGGGAGGAGGTTTCTAGCCACTTAGGCCGCCATAGCGAACCCCCATGATCTTGTATAAACGGAGTGGCTAACATGCCCCCAGACTTGAGGCAGTGCAGCGAAGTTTATCTGAGGTGTCCAAATACTGGAAAGCTCTTGCTCACAATGAAGGAGTGTTCTATAACGGCACCTTGGGGATCCTGTTTTCTAATTGCTACTGACACAGCCAAATTCAGCACAGCGCACCATCGTATAGCGCCACGGTATAGTACTGTACACTACTGTTTCTTTAATTCTCATACCCAACGTGTACCCGTGGCAGTGTTATGGCCTGTGAAAATGTACCATCCCCAGCGATCTTCGGTTGCATGGTACATTTTTACAAGCAACAGCATTGCTACAGATACATGTTGGGGTATGAGAATTAAGCGAACAGTAGTGTAGATCACCACACCGCTATCATTACCCACCTCTAGAGAAGGTGGGTCTGTCGAGACTAAAAACCCTATCGCAAGTAATGTTTACCAATGAACAGGCCGAGCATCAAAAAAAAAATTCCTATCATACCAAGAAAACTTAGATAATATATTTGTTATGGTATCTGAGAGTATAGAGATATTTGGGGGGGATGGAGCCTAAGGAAAGCACGAAATAATGAATGAACAAAAGTGCGATCGCAATAGGCTTTATGAAGAAAGGCGGAAGATGGAGGAATGGTGCTCTAGTTCGCTCTACCCTCTCTAGCTAGGGACAGGCTGCAGGTTAGGAGATATGTCTCTCCGAGTCTAACTATAATAACAACAGAACACTCCCGAAACTCAATCGACTCTAAAGAAACACATGCGGCTAACAGAACCTAATCTCCAGCAACTACAGTAGGACCATCCTGATATCCCATGATCCTCCGTGATCTCTAAAGTCTCTGCCCCAGCAATGCGCAAACCCCTGTATGCCTAGTGGCATAGGGTATGAAAGAAACCATGAAACAAATACCCTATACATACCAGCATAGGGTGTGAAAACCACAACCCACTGCTGGGTGCCAAACCGCCGGAAACTATTATACAAACCCACATGCCCCATACCCTTCTATCTCCTCACGATATATACCCGCATATCATACCTGCATATCCGCATCTCCACTCAACTGCATAACCCCATGCCCTATCCCTAAGTCCGTCGGGTGATCCGCCCAAGACGTCTAGTTAAGAAAATGACGAGGTATCCTTCCCTAACTGGAAATAGACTCTTGGCATTACGATCTGAGACATAAGCCACCGATTTCTTGGGCTATCAGACAGGGATTTTGCTCAAAATGGGGGGACATGATACCTTTACCGCACTAATAAATAAATCTTAAATCTACCTCACAACCCGAATCCACGATCCTAGTGATCAGTTCGTCCACTCTCGCATTGAAATCCATATTCATGGTCACGAAGAGAGGAAGAAAAGGATGGAAGAATGAAAAAGTAAGGATATTTAATTCGTGAGTCAAGCCAAAAGGTGAGGGAAACAAACCAACTTTCTCCCAAACCGGGCCGAACTGAAAAGACAAACCAGCCTAGCTAGACCACCAATATCTCACTCCCACAAGCCCCGTCACTCCTGACGATCCCCAGACTCGAGCATCTTACGTCCCAGGGTCCTGGTCCCCATAGTCCTCGCTACTCAATGCCCCACCAGCACACTCTCTAAGACCCAGCACATAAATAAGGTCACCCCAAGTGTGATGCTGGCGCCTAATACAAAAAGTGAGGCTATAGTAGCATTTCTTGGCGATAGAATTATCACTCGGTGAGGGAGATATTTTCCCATCGCGCGATCCTCTTATCGATCAGCCAGCTCAGCGAAATTCTTATCCGGGCAGCATTAGCCCAGCAATCCCGAGTGAGCGGCAGCGACTTTACGCACTCCTCCGGCTAGCGATGCACACTGAAAGGTCTGAGAGCACCCGAGCGCTTTGCAGGTACACGCTGTTGCCTATTACGCGTACTGTGCATGATTCGTCGCACCTGTTAGTGCTGCGTTTTCGGCTCGGGCGAACATCCCCCAGCCGAGTTGCTCTCTACTGTCAGGGTGGGTCGGCTAAATCGTTCGATGGCTAGTAATCGATATCCAGTAGATAGCGGGCTTAGGCCCGGGGACGTGGCGGTGGCGGTGTAACTAGCAAGCCATGAGACCAGTAGGCCATTAGTTTTTATGTAGGGAATCGCCCTGGTTGTGTTTGTTTGGGCACCAAATGCATTGAACGTTTCCTGAAACTTTTTTGGGTATCCGAAGTCACGGGCCCGCAAATAAAAGAGGGGTAAGCTTAGGTGAATACTTCGGCAATCGGCAATACCGGCTCCGGCCTTACCCCCGAAATACACCCTACCCATCAACGAAAAGCTTGTCCGAAGCCTCCCATGATAGAGATTAATGTCTAGCAATGGATTCAGAGGCGAACGGTGGGGGATTTTTTCAAAAAAAATCCCTAAAAAGGCTACAGATATGAAGCTAAGATGTATTTAGAAATACATGAATAAATAAGTTCTCTTAGGCAATCATAGGGTGGATTTACACCTGCCACTGGCATTTGAGCGAATCGAGTGACACACCATGAGTACATAGTGCCAAGGTAGACAGTGAGGAGGGTTTAATTATATCCTGGACGATAGTGGGGGAACAGAGGAAACAAAAGGTCTGTACGAGATACCTTTATATAAGCTCGCGGCACAAGAAGCCGTGGACACGCCCTCAATATCATAAAGCTATGCTAGGTGTACCGATCCACACGGGCGGGCCCCAAAAGCACAATGCGTGGATGCAAGCAAGCACGACGCGCATACTGCAGATTACGTAATGTGTACCCGAGTGAGTATGAAAAAATCGGAAAAAATATTAAAAAGCTCCCGAGTACTGTAGATAGTTATTACGAGTACAAATGAAAGACTTCTGGTATACACTAACAACTTGGAGTAGATACCAAACACATTACCCCACCAACAAGAAGATATCCCAAGCCAATAATCAAAAAAATTTCCCGCAAATTTGTCCTTGTATGGACTACCTAAAGCCCCCGGAAGATCCCTAAATTTATATTTTAGAAAAACATGAGCACTAATACAACTAGCCCTGGTTTTCTAATTTCTACAACTGTCTTTCTTTCCACAAAGCCTATCTGTTGGCCGGTAAAAAATCCTTGTTTTGCTACCATAAGTGTTGTAATTTCTCCATCCCTACCCAAGTAGATCCACCAAGAGTCCCGAGTTAGTTAGAATACGGAACAGCTGTTACGCTTTCTGAGCTTGTCAGGTCCTCACGTGCACAGCTCTTATTATTTGTCATGTAGTTATCCCGAGGCTGCTGTGCGATGGCCTTCCTAAGGTGGCTGACTGGAGAATGAAGAAACAAAAGCGGGAGAAAGGCCACTGGCTTTTATATTTTTGGGCGTTTAGAGGCTAGGTAAGCAGAGATAGCCGGAGGTCCCGAAGAGTCCATTGCATTCCGGAAGGCTAGAAATTGCAAGAGCTGAGAAAACGCTAATAATTTATGGTAATCAGTGTTCTCATACATGTGTGGTCGTATATATAGTTGTTGATAACTTGAACCTCCCCAAGAATCCTTATATTATCGTGAACCACATTTCTCTATCTAAAAACACCATTTGCAGTTTAACTATCGTCAGGCGGGGAGGAAATGAAGGAAGGGAGGAAGGGAAATTATACAAGAAAGGGAAGACATGCGGGCAAGAATTTACAGATATAAAAAGTTAAATATCACAGGGCGAAATCTATAAGTTATAAACTCGACCTTCCCATAACAATAGAACCCCCCCCGCCGAGTCAATCTCTATGGAACTTTGTAAATGGAAGCTCATGAATCCTCATCCAAACAGGAAAGGAAAAAAATTGCCAAAAAGGCGGAGGAAAGCATAACATATATGTGCATCCCACTCGGGGGGATTTCGCCGATTGACGGGGGTGATGTCCAAGGGCACTCATCATCCGTGAGATGCCCCGAAAGGGAAGGAAGGGAGGCCACTTCCATGAGGCGGTGTCTCCTAGGCTTAAGTGGTACTGGGGGTTCCCGTTTTGTGAGTCTGTAGAAGCGCTACCACCTTCTGATGTCCCCACCGAGTGGCTAGCGAGAGCGGTGTTCGGCCGTAATTATCTGTCGCATCGGGATTGACCTCTTCCCGCCCGAGTAACATTTTCACCACTCCCTCACGTCCACGCCCAGCGGCATACAAGAGCGGTGTTCGGCCGCACTTATCTGGCTTGTCAGGGCTGACCTCTTCCCGCTCGAGTAATATTTTCACCACTCCCTCACGTCCGCCCTCAGCGGCAAGCGAGAGCGGTGTTCTTCCTTTATTATTCGGCTCATTGGGCTTTATCTCTTCACACTCGAGGAGCATTTTCACTGCCCCCTCGTGTCCATGCCCAGCGGCAAACGTGAGTGGTGTATGGCCACTGTTATCTGGCTTGTCGGGGTAGACCCCTTCCCGCCCGAGTAGTATTTTCACCACTCCCCCATGTCCATACCCAGCGGCAAACGCGAGCGGTGTGCGGCCTTTATTATCTGGTTTGTTGGGGTTGGCCTCTTCCCGCCCAAGTATCATTTTCACCACATCCTCTCGTCCATTCCCGGCGGCAAACGCGAGCGGTGTACGGCCTTTATTATCTGCCCGGTCGGGGTCGACATCTTCCCGCCCGAGTAGTAGTTTCACCGCTCCCCTATGTCCACCCTCAGCAGCAAGCGAGAGCGGTGTTCTTCCATTATTATCTGGCTCATCAGGCTTGATCCCTTCGCACTCGAGTAGTATTTTCACTGCCCCCTCGTGTCCATACCCAGCGGCAAACGTGAGTGGCGTATGGCCGCTGTTATCTGGCTTGTCGGGGTAGACCTCTTCCCGCTCGAGTAGTATTTTCACCACACCCCCGTGGCCATACCCAGCGGCAAACGCGAGTGGTGTGCGGCCGTCGTTATCTGGCTTGTTAGGGTTGACCTCCTCCTGCCCGAGTAGTATTTTCACCACTTCCTCTCGTCCATTCCCGGCGGCAAACACGAGTGGTGTATGGCCGTCATTATCTGGCTTGTCGGGGTGCACCTCTTCCCGCCTAAGTAGTATTTTCACCACACCCTCGTGTCCATGTCCAGCGGCAAGCGAGAGCGGTGTTCGGCCTTTATTATTTGGCTTGTTGGGGTTGACCTCTTCACGCCCGAGTAGAATTTTCACCACTCCCTCATGTCCACCATAAGCGGCAAGCGAGAGCGGTGTTCTTCCTTTATTATCCTGCTCATCGGAGTTGACCTCTTCATGCCCGAGTAGTATTTTCACCACTCCCTCGTGTCCATACCAGGCGGCAAACGAGAGTGGCGTTTGGTCGTAATTATCTGACTTGTTAGAGTTGACCTCTTCCTGCCCGAGCAGTACTTTCACCACTCCCTCATGTCCACGCAAAGCGGCACACGAGAGCGGTGTTCGGCCGTACTTATCTGGCGTGTCAGGGCTGACCTCTTCCCGCCTGAGCAGTATTTTCACCACCCCCTCATGTCCACGCTCAGCGGCATACGTGAGCGGTGTTCGGCCCATAATATCTGGCTTGTCGGAATTGACCTCTTCCCACCCGAGTAGTGCTTTCACCACTCTCTCACGCCCATTCTCAGCGGCAAGCGAGAGCGGTGTTCGGCCCATAATATCCGGTTTGTCGGGGTTGACCTCCCCCAGCCCGAGTAGAATTTTCACCACTTCCTCATGCCCATTACGAGCAGCCCATGCAAGCGGCTCACAACCTGAAAAATCCTCTCCGTTGGCATCATAACATTTCATCTCTATCAAACCAGACACAACCTCAACAATCCCGAAGAACGATGAGCAGTGTAGTCCACTGAACGGAGAGAGAGTATCAAAACGCCAAATATTGAAATGCCTCGCTTGCGCTAAAAGAAATTTGGTTGATATCTGGCCATAGTTCTCTTTTAGTAGCTCCAGCGCAAGTGACCTCCCGCTGTCTGAGAGCTCCCTTTTTGCATGCACTCCCCAGTATACTGAACAATATTCTAGAAAAGGTGCATTCTGGATATCGGGAGAGGGAATAGTTGAAAGGGCTTTGACCTGTCGGGAGTTCAGATAGGTCAAGCAAATTTCGGCCATCGCCGAGTGAGGTCCACCGAATATATCGGGGCGGGCGGAAAGATACTCCTGGAGAGTAAAGTGAATCAATCGCACGGTCGATGCCTCCTTATCCACAGTAATAAGCCCCTGGCAGCAGCTCACCAATGTCGACATCGAAGGGATGTTGCCAACATCAAAATCCATGGAGCCTAGCCGGACCGCTAGGGCGTGGCAGAGCTCATCCGCCCGCAGCGGCCGTTCCGCATGGCTGATCCACATCAACGCTGTCACCCCTAGTCTCGGTTTGTCCCCATCTTGCGCCTTTATCCGCTCGATCGTCGCACCGTAAACATCTCCCAACTCCGAGCCACTCGTCATTTTGCTTAGCTTCTCACGTCTTCGGAAGATTGTTGATTCCTGTAAGATTGCATGGATATTTAACGAAACTAGTAGAAACCTAGATGCATATCTGTTAGTGGATATTCTTGAGTGGGATTCCTAGTACCATTGCCATCACGTACATTCCCGACATATTTTCGGGAATCTTCTCCAGAATGTCTGCCTCTAGGCTCTCATCCATGGCGTCTGGAGTTTCGTCCTCATCCAGTCTAGCACGAAGGTATTCGATGATATCATCCTTTCTGGGGCCTACAGACACACTTATCACTCGTCCCGCAAGACGCTTTTCGATCTCAGCCCGAACATAAGGCCTTCCAACGATGAATACTCGTGTGCGTGGGGAAGTTTCGAGGATTTGTTGTAGCGAATTAAGGAGCTTGACTCGATGTGTTGCTGCGCATTCGTCCAAAGCGTCAATACATACAAATGTGGGCAGTGAGGATGTGATGGTCTGTAGCATTTTCACAATATCCGGGAGTCGCGGTCCTCGCCCACCAATGGCCATTCTCTGCTCTTGGAAGGCCTGTGATATTTCTTCTGGAACCCTTTCCAGTCCACCAACGACCTGCCTCAGCAAAGAACCCAGAATACTGGTCGCAGACTGCTCCTTTTGGGCTGCGAAGTCTAAGTAGAAACACATAACGGCCGTGTTTTTCCCTTTGGACTGATCGCACAACCTGTCCACTACCAGCGAACTGATATCGTGGTTTGTTAGCCCTGACTCTCTTTCTTCTCCTCTCCGTGAATAATTCTGGTTACCTGATAAATGTTTTGCCGACTCCCGGACCTCCGTAGCAAAACAAGACTGCCTTATCACCTTCACCACTCCCGTCATGCCAGGTTCTGAATTCTTCAGTCTGTAAAAGCCATTCTCCCACGTTATCGACGCGGTGATCCTGTATGCCCCGATGTCGTAGCTTGGGCTCTAGGGGTGATAACCAGGCTAGGAGTGGAAACCGATCATCGGCAATGGTAAAGTTGTTCCACACATTATTATTAAAAGAGTTCGTAGTATTGAAAGAGTTGTTATTGTCATGGATGGGATATTGAGACATTTTCCGCTCTTTGCTTCTTGCACTGCTGTAGGGAGTGATTGGGTATGGTCGGTCGATGACGCACTTGGGAGAGCGGGGGAAAAGTGGGGTCTTGGTTTGGCAAAGCAGGGGTCTTCCAGCCTTAAAGCAGCGTCGTAGATACCACTTCATGGATCACAGAAGACAAGTGCCCCACCACACAAAACCCACAATACTCCCACCGGCGACGACGTTTATGGCTTCCGCCAATGATTTCTTCCCCGGCCGGCCACCTAGGCGCCGTAATGTACTCGAGTATAGTCTTGGTTGGTCTTCCTCCACCCCAGTGCTTGGGGGTTTTTGCAGCTGACCGTTTAACTTTAGATATTGGAGGCTTTCTCACTCTATTGGTAGAAGCTCTCCCACAATACACATGGCAACTACAATCACGAATAAGGTTCACCGTTTCTCTCATCAAAAGCCCGGTTTCCTGGGTAGATCATAGGCGCCTCGCATAATAATGAGAGCTGTGATCAGTTACCCCGTTATGAAACCGCGATAGTCTTTATAAAGGACCCCCCCAATGATTCGCACCCGATACCGCACTCGATACCGCACCCCGTGGCACGTGTTTCACATTAATATCTCCTCCAGGTCTCGTGGGGTCAATAGGGGAGGAGGTTTCTAGCCACTTAAGCCGCCATAGCGAACCCCCTGATTTTGTAAAACAGCATGGCTAGCATGCCACCAAACTTGAGGTAGCACAGCGAAGTTCTATTTGACGTGTCCAAATATTGGAAAGCTCTTGCTCACAATGAAGGGATGTTCTATGATGGCACCTTGGGGATCCTGCTTTCTAATCGCTACTGACACAGCCGGGTTCAGCACAGCGCACTGTCGTATAGCGCCACTGTATAGTACACTACTATTCATTGAATTCTCATACCCAACGCGTACCCGTGGTAGCGCTATGGCCGGTGAAAATGTACCACCTTGGTGGATGCCGACTTTACTATCGGGGGAGCAGATCGCCAGACCGGCATCATCATCATCACCATCACCCGCCCCCAGAGAAGGTGGGTCTGTCGAACCTGATGGAACCTAAGAAAGCACAAAAAAATGAAACAACAAAACTGCGATTGCAATAGGCTTTAGAAGGAAAGGCGGAAGCTGGAGGAGCGGTGCTCTAGTTCGCTCTGCTCTCTCTAGCTAAGGACAGGCCAGGAGATATATCTCTCCGGCTAACTAACAACAGCCGGACACTCCCGAAAGTCAATGAACTCTAAAGAAACACATGCAGCTAACAGAACCTAATCTCCAGCAATCTAGAACCATCCCGATATCCCATGATCCTCTGTGATCTCTAAAGTCTCTGCCCCGGCAATGCGAAAACTCCCGTATTCCTAGTGGCATAGGGTATCAAAGAAACCATGAAACAAATACCCTATGCTGGTAGGCATAGGTTGTGATAACAACAACCCACTGCTAGGTGCCAAACCGCCGGAAACCACAAAGCCGCATGCCCTATACCCGCCTATCTCCTAGCCGCATATCCCCACATACCTGCATATCCGCATATCCGCTCAGCTGCATAACCCCATGCACTATAGGCTGTCCAACAGAAACTAAAAACCCTACCGCAAGTCGTGTTTATCAATGAACAGGCCGAGCTGGAAGTTCCAATCATTTCTTGGATACTATCACCTTGGGTGTCCGGAGCCCGGCCTGGATCTGGCTTGAGCACATGGTGAAAATGCGTTCATAAAATGTCACTCGGCGGGAACAAGCAATAGGGGTTGTTTTGTAACTAGACAGAGGTCAAACACCAAAAATTGCAGGTTTCCGAGCTATCATATCATTACCCAACCATCATAGCTGGAATCAGCTTGGAAAGAATTCGAAAAACAGTTTGCTACCATACTAAGAAAACTTAGATAACATTTGCTGTGGCATCGGAGAGTACAGTGGCATTTGATGGGATCCCGCTAAAAATGGCGGGCATACGATACCTTTACCTTACTAATAAATAAATCTTAAATCTACCTCATAACCCGAATCCGCGGTCCTAGTGATCAGTTCGCCCACTATCGCATCGAAACCAATTTTCATAGTCACGGAAAGGAAGAAAGGGAGGGAAAACTGAGAACGCAAAAGGATATTTAATTCGAGAGTCAAACTAAAAGGCGAGGAAAACAAATCAACTTTCTCCCAACCCGAACCGAACTGAAAAGACACAAACCAGCCTAGCTAGACCACCGATATCTCACTCCCACAAGCCCCGTCACTCCTGACGATCCCCAGACTCGAACATCCTGTGTTCCGGGACCCTGGCTTCCACAGTCCCCGCCATGCAACGCCCCACCAGCACACTCTCTGAGACCCAGCGCATAATTAAGGTCATCCCAAGGGTAGTGTTGGTGCCTAATCCAAAAAGTAAGACTGTAAAGTAGCATTTCTTAGCAATAAAATTATCACTCGGTGAGGGGGATTTTTTTTCCCATCGCGACCCCCCCATCGATCAGCCAGCTCAGCGAGATGCTTATCTGGACTGCATTAGCCTAGCAGATCCTGAGTGAGCGATGGTGACTTTGCGCACTCCTCCAGTTGGCAATGCACACTGAAAGGTCTGAGAGCTATTAGCACTTGAGCGCTTTGCGATGTGCAGGACGCTGTTGCCTATTATGCGTACTGCGCAGGATTCGTCGCACTTGTTAGTCCTGCGTTTTCGGCTCGGGCGAACATCCCCCGAGTTATGCTCTTCTGTCAGGGCGGGTCTGTTAAATCGTTCGATGGCTAGTAATCGATACAGATGGTGGCCTTAGGTCCGAGTACGTGGAGGTGACTGTGAAACTGGCAAGCCATGAGATTAGTACGATAGACCATTAATTTTTATGTAGAGAATTGTCCTGGTTGTGTTTATTTGGGTACCAACTGCATTGAACGTTTCCTGAAACCTTGTTTGGGTATCCGAAGTCACAGACCCGAGAATACAAGAGGGGTAAGCTTGGGTGGATAATTCGGCAATCGGTAATATCGGCTCCGGCCTTGTCCCCGACAATACACCGTATGATACAAGTCCCCCTCATGTGCGGAGCAAACACAGGGGGATCGTGCGGCTGAGTTTCCATTGCCAAGGACACTAAATCGTGTTCGCTCCGCACATGCGGGGGACTTGTACCTATCAACGAAAAGCTTGCCCGAGCCCCCAACCGCGATGCGCATGAATGCCTAGCAATGGACTCTAGCAACGGATCCAGAGGCAAACAGTAAGGGATTTCCCTACAAAATCCCCAAAGGGTGACAGAAATGACACTAAGATGTATTTAGAAATGCATGAATAAATAGATTCTCCCAAGCAACCACAGGGTGGACTTACACCCCCCACTGGAATTTGAACGAATCGAGTGACACACCATGAGTACAAGATGCCAAGGTAGATAGTGGGGAGGGTCCCACATCCTAGACGATAGCAGGAGGAGGGAGGAAACAAAAGGAATCCAGTACGAGATACCTTTATATAAGCCCGCGGCACGAGAAGCCGTGGACACGCCTTCAATATCATAAATTTGCCCCAGGGGTACCGATCCACACCAGCGTGCCCTAAAAGCACAATCCGGGGACGCAAGCAAACACGACGTGCATACTGCAGATTGGGTAATGTATGCCCGGGTAAGAATGAAAAAATCGGAAAAAAAAGATTAGCAAGGTCCTGAGGGGTAGCGAATGGGTAGTTGGTGCGGATGGAGGATAGCGACTTCTGGTGGACAGGAACGACTTGGAGTGGATACTATGCCAAACACATTACCTCACCAACAACAAGATCTCATTAGCCAATAATAAAAAATTGGCCCCTGAACAAATTGGCCTTGTGAAGAATACTTAAAGCTCCCGGAAGTCCTTCAGAATCGCTAGAATTTGTGTTTCGCTAATGCAACTAGTTTAAGTTTTTATAATTTCTACAACTTTGGCTTTCTTTCCACAAAATTTATCTGTTGATGGGGACAAATCCGTGTTTTGCTACCATAACTATTCCGACCTCTCCATCTCAGGTGATCCATCGAGCGTCCCGGGTTAGTTAGAATACTGAGTTACGCTTCTCCAGCCTTGCCGGATCTGCTCAGGTGCACGGCGCTTATAATTTGTCACTTTGCGGAATGCGGTGATTTTCACATCCGTTCACTCGGAAAGATTCAGCTGAGACTTCACCGAGTGTTCCCCCATACTCCGCGCATCGCTTTAGTTATACCGAGGCTGCTGCGCGATGGCCTTCCTGAGGCGGCTGACAGGGTGGTGAAGGAACAAAGATGGGGAGAAGGGCGCGGGCTTTTATATTTGTAGGGGCGACGCAAGCAGAGGGCGGGAGGTCCCAAAGAACCCATTGCATTCCAGAAGGCTAGAATTACAAGAGCTGAGCAAATACTAATAATTTATAGTAACTATTGTTATCATACATGTGTGGTCGTATATAGTTGTTGATAACTTGAACCTCCTCAAGAATCCTTGTAATATCGCACACCACACTCCTCTATCTAAAGACACCTTTTGCCGTCTAACAATCGTCCGGTGGGGAGGAAATGAAGGAAATGGAGACAGGAAACTATACAAGAGAATACATGCGGGCAAGAATTTACGGATATAAAACCCCCACAAGGTAAAATCTGCAAGCTGTAAACTCGGCCTCCCAAAAACAAGAGGACCCCCCCCCAACGAGCCAATATCTATGGAACTTTGTAACCGGAAGCCCATGAACCCAAACAGGAAAATAAATATGGCCAAAAAGGCGCAGGAGAGCATGACATATATGTGCATCCCACTTGGGGGGATTTCGCCGATCGACGGGGGGTGATGTCCAAGGCGGCCACCATGAGTAACATGCTCCGAAAGGGAAGGGTCGGGCACTTGGACGAGGCGGTGCTTCCTAGGCCTTAAATGGCACTGGGGGTTACCGCTTTGCGAGACTGTAGCAGGGCTACCACTCCCTCATGTCCGCTCTCGACGGCAAACGAGAGCGCTGTTTGGCCGTAATTATCTGGTTTGTCGGGATTGACCTCTTCCCGCCCGAGTAGTATTTTCACCACTCCCTCATGTCCATTCCAAGCGGCATACGAGAGCGCTGTTTGGCCGTCATTATTTGGTTTGTCGGGATTGACCTCTTCCCGCCCGAGTAGTATTTTCACCACTCCCTCATGTCCTCTTCGAGCGACATACGAGAGCGGTGTTCGGCCCCATCTATCTGGCTTGTCGGGATTGACCCCTTCCCACCCGAGTAGTATTTTCACCACTCCTTCATGTCCATACTGAGCGGCAAACGAGAGCGGTGTTTGGCCGTCATTATTTGGTTTGTCGGGATTGACCCCTTCCCACCCGAGTAGTATTTTCACCACTCCCTCATGTCCTCTCCGAGCGGCATACGAGAGCGGTGTTCGGCCGCGATTATCTGGCTTGTCGGGATTGGCCCCTTCCCACCCGAGTATTATTTTCACCACTCCCTCATGTCCGTTCCAAGCGGCAAACGAGAGCGGTGTTCGGCCGTCATTATCTGGTTTGTCAGGGTTGGAATCTTCCTGCCCGAGTAGTGCTTTCACCGCTTCTTCATGTCCATTACGAGCAGCCCATCCAAGCGGTCCACTACCCGAAAAATCTTCTTCGTTGATACCATAGCATTCCATCTCCACTAAACCAGCTATAACCTCAACAATTCCGAAGAGCGAGGCGCAGTGCAGCCCACTGAAGGGAGAGGGAGTATCAAAACGCCAAAGAGAGAAATTTTCTACTTGTGCTAAAAGTAATTCTGTCGATATCTGGCCATAAGGCCCCTTTAGTAACTCCAGTGCAAGTGACCTCGCATCGTCCGAGAGATCCCTTTTCGCATGAACCCCCCAGTATACCGAGCAATATTCTAGAAAGGGTGCGTTCTGAATGTCAGGAGAACGAGCAGTCCAAAGGGCTTGGACCTGTTTGGAATTTAGATAAGTCAAACAGATTTCGGCCATCGCTGAGTGAGGTCCTCTGAATATATCGGGATGAGTGGAAAGATACTCCTGAAGAGTAAAGTGGATCAATCGCACAGTTGATGCCTCCTTATCCACAGTAATAAGCCCTTGGCAGCAGCTCACCAATGTAGACATCGAAGGGATGTTGCTGGCATCGAAAACTGTAGAGCCTAGCTGGACCGCCAGAGCGTGGCAGAGCTCATCCGCTCGCAGAGGCCGTTCCGCATGACTGATCCACATCAAGGCTGCCATCCCAAGTCTCGATCTGTCGCCATCTTGCGCCTTTATCCGCTCTATCGTCGCACCATAAACATCTCCCAACTCCAATCCACCCGTCATTTTGCTTAGCTTTTCTCGCCTTCGGAAGATTGTCGATTCGTGTAAGATTGCATCGATATTTAATGAAACTAGTAGAAACCTAGATGCATATCTATTAGCGGATTGCGTGTGGCGGGATTCCTAGTGCTATTGCCTATACGTACATTTCCGACATATTTTCGGGGATCTTCTCCAGAATGTCTGCTTCTAGACTCTCATCCATGGCGTCCGGAGTTTCGTCCTCGTCTAGTCTAAGACGAAGGTATTCGGTAATATCACCTTTGCTGGGGCCAACAGACACACTTATCACTCGTCCGGCGAGACGCTTTTCGATCTCAGCCCGGACATGGGGCCTTCCGATGATGAATATTCGTGTGCGCGGGGATTTTTCGAGGATTTGTTTTAGCGAATTAAGGAGCTTGACTCGATGTGTTGTTGCGCACTCGTCCAAAGCGTCTATGCATACGAATGTGGGCAGTGCGGAAGTGACGATCTGGAGCATCTTCACTATATCCAGTAGTTGCGGTTCTCGTCCACCAATGACGCTTTTCTGCTCTTGAAAGGACCGTGATATTTCCCCCGGAACCTTCTCCATTCCGCCGACAGCTTGCCTCAGCAAGGAGCCCAGAATACTGACTACTGACTGCTCCTTTCGCGCTGCGAAATCCAAGTAGAAGCACGTAACGGCTGTGTTTTGTCCTCTGACCCGGTCGCCCAACCTGTCCACTACCAGCGAACTGAAATCGTGGTCATCCTGTTAGCACTGGCTCTCTCTCTCTCTTCTGTTCTCGAGAACGATTCTCATTACCTGATAAATGTTTTGCCGACCCCCGGGCCCCCATAACAAAACAACACTGACTTATCACCTTCACCTTCCTCACTCCGTTCATACCAAGTTCTGAATTCTTCAGTCTGTAAAAGCCATTCTCCCACATTGTCGACGCGGCGCCCTTGGATGTCCCGATGGCGTAGCCTAGGCTCTAGGGGAGATAACCAGGTCAGGAGTTGAGACCGATCGTCGGCAACAACATAATTATTCTGTACATTAAATGAGTTTGTATTGAAGCAGTTGTTATTATCATGGATTGGATGTTGCGACATCTTTGGCTCTTTGCTGTTTGCACAGTTATAGACGGGGTGTTGTTGGGTACGGTCGATTAGTGGATTCTTGGGAGCTGGGGGAAAGTGGGGCATGGTAAGGAAAAGCGGGGGTCTTCTGGCGCTAAAGCAGCCTTGTTAATGCCACTTCATGAATCATCGAAGAAAAGTGTCGCACCACACAAACGGTCATCCACAAAAAAACCCCAAGCGCCAGGTAGAGAAAGACCAACTAGGTCTATATTATGGCGCTCTAGGTGGCCGGCACGGGGAAAAAATCACTGGTGGAAGCCACAAACTTCGTCGCCGGTGGTAATATCGTGGGTTCCAATTTCCGATATTGAAGGCTCCCCCACTCTATCGATAGAAGCTCTCACACTATATACATAGCAAATACAATTGCGAATAAAGCTCACTGTTTCCCTCATCAAAAGCCCGGGTCCCTAGGTAGATCATAGGCGCCTTACATAATAATGAGAGCTCTGATTATTTACTTACTTAAAAAATTGCGATAGTCTCTATGAAGGGCCCCAATGATTCTCACCCGTTATCGCACCTGCCGCTCTTGTTTCACACTTATATCTCTTCCAGGCCCCGCGGGATCAATAGTGGAGGAGGTTTCTAGCCACTTAGACCCCCATAGCGAACCCCCCCCCAATATTTTGAAAAACAGCATGACTAACATGCCACCAAGCTTGAAGCAGCAGAGCAAAGTTCTATCTGACGTGTCCAAATATTGGAAAGCCCTTGCTCACAATGAAGGAATTTTCTATAACGGCACCTTGGGGATCCTGTTTTCTAATTACTACTAACACAGCGGAATGCAGCACAGCGCACTGTCCTATAGTGCCACAATAGTAGCTCACCGCAGCAGCAGCATCATCACCCACTCTCTCACTATCCACCTCCAGAGAAGGTGAGTCTGTCGAAACTAGAAACCCTATCGCAAGTAGCGTTTACCATTGAATAGGCTGAGCTGGAAGTTCCAATCATTTCTTGGGTACTACCACCCCGGATGGCCGGATCCTAGCCTGGATCTGGCTTGAACACACGGCACGCCCGATGCAAGTGCATTCATAAAATATCACTCGGCGAGAACAAGCAACAGGGGTCATTTGACCAGACAGGTCAAAACACTCCAGAAATTGCAGGCTTTCGAGCTATCATATCATTACCCGACCCAGCAGCTGGAAACAACTTGGAAATATTTCAAAAAAATAATTCTCTATCATACTAAGAAAACTTAGATAATATATTTGCTGTGGCATCCGAGAGTACAGTGGCATTTGAGGGGATTTTGTTAAAAACTGGGGGCATATGATACCTTTACCGTACTAATAAATTAATCCCAAATCCACCCCACAACCTGAATCCACGGCCCTAGTGATCAGTTCGCCCACTATCGCATTGAAACCCATTTTCATAGTCACGAAGAGAGGAGACAAAGGATGGAAAAATGAGAAAGTAAGGATATTTAATTCGAGTTTCAAGCTAAAAGGTGAGGGAAACAAACAAACTTTCTCCCAACTCGAACCGAACTGAAAAAACACAAACCAGCCTAGCTAGACTATCTATATCTCACTCCCACAAGCACCGTCACTCCTGACGATCCCCAGACTCGAACATCTTATGCCCCGGGATCCTAGTTTTCACAGTCCTCGCGGTGGCATCGTACCCAACAGCAATGACACGCAGCGGGCCGTCAAATCGAACAGTCTCCGTCCCAGCACGGCGTTGGAAAGGGCCCTTCGAAATAGCGATGTCCTTGAGATTAAACCACCAGACGGATTCGACAAAGCGATAGTCCATGATTTTGGCCTGTATTTTTTCAATTTTCTTTTTCCACCTCCATCTTAGAAGAGCTGATCCCAAGGATCCGATAGTCGGGCTATGCATGTGGAGAGAGGTGGGGGGGAGCATATATTTACCTTCATTTTGATCTCAACACCGCACTTTCCGATGTTGTCTTGAACGGAGACATCATAGTTGTAAATGATTCTACGAGCCAAGGAGTGGGTGATTCTTCCTGCTTCGACAAGTTCGTCGAGAGCATCAATGAGGGCCACGCAAACGCTTTCCATTTGTGGCAGGAATTCACTTTCGTTAGCTTTTGGTTTTCACGAAATATTTTTTGTCTGACTGGGTCATAGGGAATTAATTGCTTCGTTGAGGGGGGTGTACCTAGTGCGACGGTAAATATCCCAGATAACGGGATTGCCGTCTTTCATGTACTTCATTTTTTACCGATTTACTTTTTGTGGTTTTGAACTAAGGGAGTCGAAATTTGCGTGCGTGGTAGGGTTGGATGTGTGGTGGTGAGAATGATGTGGGTGGGGTTTATGAGACCTAGTGGAGACAGGGCCCACGAGAAACTGAAGAGCCCCAATAGGGAATTTTCTATGCCCTCTCCGCCAAGTTTCCTGGTTTATTCAACGGTAGGTTTTTTTCTGTCGCTGGATGAGGATTCGATATCGACCTGCGCCCATAACATCACCGGGCTTTGTCGTCAATGGAACTTTGAGAGTTTTTTACGGTGTCTGGCACAAGCCGGCTCGAGCCCAGTGAGCTCATACATGATCACCCGTATTTTTGGGAAACGGGTCTATGGCTTTTGCTTATCTGAATTATTTGCTTCTGTCATCCAGCGCTCCCCAGCAACGCATACCAAATACCGGGTTTTTAGCGGTAGCTCCCGGTAGACTTTACCGCCGCAGGACAAACCACTATGAACAGTTTCCTCTAGTTCAAACACGATCCTGGGTAAACAGCAAGGTCCAAACCACCGTGCGCTAGCAAAAATGGCAAATACTCCTCTGATGCTGGCATATTGCATTGTTAACTTATACTAGTACCTTCCTACTTGGAAATCCGTCGCTATGCCCTGAAGGGGATCGCTGTGAACTGTGGATAGATATACATTTATCAAGGTTTTACACAGCATAAAGAAAGGCCCTTAGCTGTAACGTCAACGACCGGGAAGTGACACAGGACCGGGAAGTGACACACATGACAACCATTTCAACCACATCCACAAAACGCAACAACTCAATCAATTCTTAACCAAATTGGACCAAACAAGATGATACCAATTGAGAAAATATAGGAGAGCTAGTTAATGCCAGAAAAGTTAAAAAAAGAAAATCCTGCACAAAAGAATACCAGGAAAAAGAGGGAAAATCTACTCAAAGCTTCAAGAAAGACAAGAGAATAAAATGAGATATATGAGCATGCTAGAGCATTTAAAAAGTAGATGTAGGTAATCTCCTATCAGTAGGGGTAATATAATAAATAATAGTTGACAACAATGGAAGCTCATTGTATACAGAAATGGTTAAGCAAAGGCTGAATTTAACAGCAAATCTGTAAAAATGTTAATGAGACTCGAAGGACTTAAGCAAAATAACTATCAGGATGGGGAGTGAAATATAGGTGTGGCTCAATGCTAGTGCACAGAAGATATTAAAACTGATCAGGATTTATTATATTTTGGTAGTTGGTCGGCTGTTGTTATTGTATTTTTAATACATCAGTTTGCAAGCCATTTTATTGCAAATTTTGTATTAGTTAATTGCCTATATACTGCAAATTATATAAGAATAGTTAGAGAATGCTTATTTACTATTACTGTTAATAAAATATTCATTTATTGTAAATTTATTACCACCTATTCATAAGTTGATAGTTATTCAATTAAAATTAATGTAATTATAAAAGGGAATCTGCTATGTAAGAACCAAAACCTATCCAATTGTATCCAGCCTGTGACTAGTCATATATTAGTAGAAAATACAAACATTGAAAATCCCACTATCATCAAATAACTTATATCTTTACCCTTTCCATACTATTTTACCTATTCTCTTATGCTATTAATACAGTTTATCATACCTATACTCTCTATTCTCTATTTATACTTGAGAAGATTCGACTATGTTCTACCATGTTTCATGTTTCCAATCATATATTCTTTACTTCTCAAGCCCTTCCAGAATACAAACATTACAGTAATATGGAATTCTGTTGAAATTACAGAAGTAGTACCAGTAACCCTTCCTACTACTGGAATATGCTACCAAAAAGCCCTCGATTTCACTTTTTTCTGTTTTCTATTATATAGGCACATATCTTCTAACTATTTACAGGAGATTTATTGAGTATCAGCAACTGACAGTTGTCAGGTTTTTAATCTATTTTACTCTAATACTATCTATTAAAAACTCAAGAATAACAACTTACCTACTTTTAAAATATAACAAATCCTTATTAATACAGATATCCTGAGTGCACTGACCTTGGGCCATACCTCTATTTCACTTCTGATCCTCATGGTTCGCTATCACAAGTGCTAAGAGGCTTATTAATATTTTTCTCATTTTGGTATGAAATTCATCTTTTCCTTAACCATTTCCTTCTACTATAAGCTTCCATTGTTGTCAACTATTATTTATTATATTACCCCTACTGATAGGAGATTACCTACATCTACTTTTTAAATGCTCTAGCATGCTCATATATCTCATTTTATTCTCTTGTCTTTCTTGAAGCTTTGAGTAGATTTTCCCTCTTTTTCCTGGTATTCTTTTGTGCAGGATTTTCTTTTTTTAACTTTTCTGGCATTAACTAGCTCTCCTATATTTTCTCAATTGGTATCATCTTGTTTGGTCCAATTTGGTTAAGAATTGATTGAGTTGTTGCGTTTTGTGGATGTGGTTGAAATGGTTGTCATGTGTGTCACTTCCCGGTCCTGTGTCACTTCCCGGTCGTTGACGTTATCTGCGTGTAGTCCGTGACTCTCTTCGAAATTCGCCTCCCCCGCTACCTCCTTCGTTATAATATCCCTATTGTCATTATCCCTCCGAGCCTTTCATTGAATTTTGTCTTCTCTTGTTTACTATATCCTCCTCTAGCTCTCTGCACGAAATACCTCCTCCGAAATGGCCTCACTTTAACGCATCTACCCCAGTTAGGAAATGATCCCAGGCTGTCGATTTCGGGCGCTCCGTACGATCCGACTCCATTTATCTATTTCCCATCTCTCACTTCTCCCAACCCTGCGAATACAAGATTTAAAGATAATGCCTAATGCCGGTACGGTACTATGTCCTAACGGCATAACATCATAGCCCCGGCAAACTCCGTTTTCACAGATTCCCAAGCTCAATTTTCCTCGCGGGCAAGGGTTGATACAAAAAGTCTGGCGCTGGGCCCCGGCCTGCCCTCACTTCCCCCGGAACATGTGGTATGCCTGAAGAGCGATGAGCATGGAAAACTGTGAAACTTCTTTCCGGTAGCTGTTTGCGACTTCCTGGGAAGGTAACTTAAAGCAGTGTTTGGGGAATTCTAGGCTTTTATTGACCTAACCGATAAGTTAAGTTTCTAGTATAGCGGGAGTATCATAGCTCATGTAGGGCCAGGGCGGCTTAAAGGATTTATGAGGCGTTGGCCTCACTACAGCTCAAACAGACTATTTGTCAGTGCACGGGTGCCCGATATTGTCCAACTGCCTACCTCAGTGATACATAAATACCCCAGGATATTCCCTGTGTATGGCCTAATGCACATCCCTCGCGGTGCAAATATTCCGGTCGCCCCAATCCTCCGGAGTGCAAGAACATAATGTTAAGGGCTAAAGTTAGTTGTTACCGATATATGTATATATACATTCCCATTGATTTGGGTTATGTTTCCTCCTCATGCTGGCGCTAGTCCCTTGTTTGGTATGGAAACGGCAATAGCGCCGCAGTGCCATTAGGACGTACGTAGGGTACTCTAATGTGTGAAGGTCCGCTACCGAGTGATAATACGCGCATCGCCCCAAAGCAACCGCCAAGGATTAAGCAAAGAAATCATGAAACAAAAGGTTTCACTCCAGCGGGTAACCCGCCCTCGGTATTTTTATTAATATTGCATGAGATCTTACCTGCTCGGCAAAACAACTCCAGCTTCCCTCTCCTAAGGATACATAAACTCTTCGCTTTGTTCCGCCAGGTTCAGGACACCATTCCCTAAATAGATTCTCCCCCCATCGGTGCTATCCAAAGACCAGACCTCAGTACAAAGAGCCAACGGGGCTTCCAAGCCAGCCCGACCCGTGCTAAGCATCATCGCCATTCGTTTCGCCGACGGCTGCAAAACGATAGCATTTACTCATAGAATGGAATTTGAAATTTGATGGCACTCTTGGCAATATTGTGGGGGTCGAATTACCGGTAGTATCGCTATGGTAGAGTGTGCATGTAGCCTCGGAGATATCATAGTTCTGTCGCTGATTTTTGTGAAGGGCCTGGGGTATGATAGGCCCAAGTTCCAGAAGCAGTGTTTGTTTCTGTCAGAATGGAGTATAGCAGTATTGATATAGGGCGCCCAACAAGCTAGACAGCCAGACGTTCTCACACCCACCTCCTTCGTGAACCATCCGTTCTGAGGAATTCTTCATCGTTATCGGGATATCATAACTGCTACCACATTATTGTCACCACCTTTGGCATTGGCAATCTTGCGTATGCGAGTGAGAATCGGCGTTTGAAAGCTACAGCTGTAGTAGGGCTCGATACCGGTAGGCCGGGATAGCCACAGCCATTTCGAAAGAACCTATTTGGGGCACCAGGCACCAATATAAGAAGTCGCGCCAAGAGGGTTGGCGCAGGTAACCTGTCGTCTTCCGTAAGTGTTAGCGGCAACCAGATATCCATTCCATGTCCTAAAATGCCTTACCGGTCAACTAGTACAGCATAGGGAAAGACCAACCGAACCCCGAACTAGCGAGTGGTTTAGAAAAATTGTGGCGGATTTCACGAATTCGTGACAGGCCTGGACTCTCCCAAAGCCTACAAATTAACCAAAGTTCTGAAATCTCTCAAGATTTCCAGATTCAGATGGATTCAAGAACAAAAGACGGCTTTTGAAGACCAACTGCCCTACGAAACACAGGCGTCCCAAATCGGAAAGGGTATATAACATTTGAAACTATATAGGGTTCCTACCGGATCACAGGAACTCTTGCTAGTCTTCCAATACGCCACTTCCCTGCTTACGGTAGGAGGTGGATAGGCCTTCCTCAATACGGGAGGCCACAGCGACTCACGACTACTAAACCTTCTAGACCGAGGTATCTAAGTCAACATGTATGAACCAGAATCCTGCCTCGACGTTATGTTACACATAGAACGAAATCATTTCTGAATCCATCCCCAATGCAGCCAATGCTAACGGCCCCTTGGGAACACCATCCTCCGGTACTTGTACTAGCTCAAGTACGGTACTCTGGAAGCAACCTGCCCAACGTGATCCTGTCATATGCACTGCCGCGTGGAGGAGGTGCTTAGATCAACTGAAACTCGATATATGGTCAGCGGGTATGCATAATGCCAGTATCCGTATATAAAAATAAATTATATATCCTTCAGAACATTCCTCCCGAGGGACATAGCTGGCAATAAACTGAACCTTGTAATTTCACCGGCAATCCTTTGAGTCGACAAGAACTAGTGCTCAACGCACTGGGAATGGCCTGCCTGAGTGATTCCTTCTAGGATTTGATAGTCATCCTTCAGCCTAAGCGCAAACTATCATTCCTCCACCTGCTGGCAGCACTCGATCAGCAACCGTACCAGCATGATTGCTCAAGCAAAAGAGGGGGGGTAGCAACCTGGAGAGCGCTTGATATTAGCCAGCACGTACCAGATACCCCTCAGCCACGCTGGCCCCAAGAGCATTCGATGTGCAAACTGAATATTAATGCAAAGAACGAGAAAACTGCTTGTTAGACAGGCTGAACCAGAAGCAGATAACCAGCTTCTCATCCAAACTTCCTCTTTAAGAGCCTGTTAGGATGAAGGACAACCCCAACTCCGGCGCCAAAGTCCATCGCTTGGATGCAGTACCGGGTCCTTACCTGTCCTTCTTATAGTCCCAGAAGCACCTGAAGTTCTACGTACCCAAAGTTTGTTTTTCTGACACCCGCATGGGCAGACTTGAACTGAGCGAGCTAACGCACCTCCGACACAAAGCCCGGGCAGGTTGAGCACCTTTTCTCCCCCCCTTTCATACTATGCTCATACCTATACCAGTACCCACATCCTTTCGTAAACAGGTACCAATTCAACCACAGAGCCGGAACTCAGTGTAAAACATGGTTGCCCAAGGAAGTTAGGTTAGCTCCATTGAGCCGAGCAAAAGCCCAAGGCGGCGAGGAATGAAATGAAATGGGTGATGCCGAAGAGAGTGTAGTATACTGGCATTTCGTAGGCGAAGTTTAAAAATTGACGAATAAGGGGAACACTCCACTGAGCTTTCACAGTGGCGTAGCTGCTGTCCGATGATACGACTGCCATACAAGCGCATCCGAGTCTCGAGCATTCACCACTGCGCTCATCACACTCCACCTAGCCAATCTACCATTGAACGAAGCAAACATCCATTCGTCATCCCTCTTCTCTGTCTCCCACGTTGGAAGATGCCCCTCTCCACAGTCAAAAGCCACTCCCGCCAACACATGCACTCTACCAAACTTTCCTCCTTCATCTGGATGACTTCCTGGGCCCCCAGAACCGCAGTTTCCCGCACTCAATCGCATCCCATCCAACAAAGGTACCCCATGGAACAGTAAAAGAAAGCATGTCTGCAGGCGGTGCAGTATCGCACATACTCGAGTACAATACAACCTTCCCTCTTCAAATCATCCGCTTACAAAACATTAGTAAAAAGATCTAATTCCCTCCACGATAAGTAAACCAGCCAACCGGCGATGCAAAACGCCACTCGCCCACTCACCGCATCATATCGTTCTGTACCCCCTAGGTACCACTCCAACTCCACCCTAAGTTACAGTACGGTACTCGAGCACTCGTATCATTCCGAAGTTTGTAAAACGGACTGCTATTGCATAACTTACTACCAAATTTCTGAGGCTCTGCCCAATCTCTGGCTGTATGCAATATCAGTCCGTTTTTACAAATGTCACGATATTACGAGTACACGTACCATGGCACAAGTAACTCAGGGGAAAATGTCAGATCACACACATAGGCTACCGTAAGTAGGAGATGAGTGAAAAAAAGTAAAAAAGTAAAAAGGCTGGTGCAAAAACGAGTTCGACGCTAAACCCATGATATCAAGGCCCCACCCCTGAACGCGACGGACGCGCAAAGGGAGTGCGGAACTCGCCTTTGGTAAAGAACAAAGAAGGAAAAAAGAAAAAAGGAGCGAAGAGGTGGAAATTGTGCAACGGGTTGGGTTGGCTGCTTTTTTTTTTCTTTCGCTTTTGAGCTGAACGAACGAATGACCGAACGAGGCCTATGGTTGCCTGGCCTTGCCTGGTACAGTGGGCTTTTGAAAGCTTGGAATATATTGATTTAACTAGGTAAGCCAATGTGGGGTTCCCAGGTTTTACGAGTATGGGAGGGAGCAGGGTGCGAGGAAGGAAGGATGACTGTCCCGTGCAATGAACGGGAGGTGAGCTTTGCTACTTCTCCCCGGTACCACTTCCTTCAAAAACACCCAATCTCCTGGAAATGACGATATCTATTTCTAGTTACTATTTTTACACTTCGCCTCCCCTCTTCTTCCCTACCCCATTCACTCTCACCTTCCGAAAAGTAGCGGTGCTGACCTCACTTCACCTGCTCGTACCCGGACTAAACGGCCTTGGTAGAGTGTACGAGTACCGAACAGCACAGCAACAAGTACGCACCCGATTCATCCATCCATCCATTTGTCCGTCCGTCCGTCCCGCTCGAACCAATAACCTGGTTTCGCTTCTCGGATGGGGCACAATCGTTGGTGGGGAAACCACGGCTGCGTTTTTACTTTTTTCCCCTTCGCCTGCTTGGCTGGCTGGTCGGGTGGGTGAAGCTTGTGAAAGTGACGGATTGGCTGATTGATTGATTGATTGGGTGGAAAGTCTATTTTCCAAGAGGAAAAGAATACGGTGCTCGTGAGTGAGGGAGGATGAATCAATTCAATATATCTATCCCAGCTATACTACGAGTAGTACTCGAGTACCCATCCGGCGTCTGCTGGGGTGGAAGTTGTTGGTGGGTTTGTTGGTCGGGCGCCAAGTTAAGTTAAGCTATCCTTCCCCTTTCTACCCGTATGGCGCATGCCGGCATACCCTAAAAGGCGAATTTCGATGATATTTTTATCCTAATTGCGAATGTAACTCGCGACCGCAGATACGATGTGATATAGATGAGTGAGTGGACAGGTCCGAGGCTCAGAGTTACTTGTAATGCAGGTATGATATCAGTAACCTCTTCTCCTCCCGAGTCCTGCGCCTCAGAGTAACACAGCTAAGGGGACAACGAGCAGCCCTACAGTACCAAGGTTGGCCCTTGGCACAGAACCTTTTGATGTCCCGGTATTGTCCGCCGTCCCCTCTGCTCGAGTATTCGTGTTACAGCAGCTTGGTGTACTTGTACCACGTCCTTTCGCAAAAAAAAAAAAACCCCCCCCCCGAAATAAGGTAAAAAGGCGCAGGTTAGGAAGAGGCTAGCCGAGCCAGCGAATAGGCACAAAGCCCACCAAACCGCCACCCTCCCAGCAAAACAGCGAAAGGCAATCGAACAAGCCCCACCTCAGCACTAATCCAACTCTGACGAAAAGATACCGGTACAGCATCCGTACCGTACCGCCCGCGAACACCGAAGAGAGAAAGAAGGAAAAAACGCTCCAGGAAACTCCATGCCTTTTCCATTCCATTCCTAGGACTCGCAATGTGGTCTAACTTGCCACGAGCAATAACACTGTGCTCATATACCTGCCTACCGTACCATACCCTACAACAAAGCAACAACCAAGATTGTCCGGGAGCCGAGTGAGAGAGTATGCTAATCGCACGTATCATGATAAGACAGGTCCGTCCGCGAGAGCGCGCGCGGCTCGGTCTTTCTCGGCACCTTAGGTAAGTCAGACACCCTTCACCTTGCTTCCTTTCGTTCCTCTCTCTATTCAGCTCGGTAACTATGGAAACCACATGTGGGCTTTGCATAAACTTGTATGGAATGGATAACTGGATTGAGCAGGTGGGGGGGGAACTGGGAGCAAGGAAGGTACAGTACTCGGTACCGGCACAGCAACTCACTTATATTATTATTATTATTTTTGGGTGGTTTTTTATTTATTTATTTTTTACTTTGTCCATTGCATTGAAAAATTTTCCTATCGTGTCGTATCGTACTGTATCATATCATAAGAGGTATTCAGCCCCGTGGGTGGTAGTGCTGTTGGGAAACGGTTATGCGAGCTTATCGGTTTGAAGGAACTTTTGATGTGCTGTGTGTGTGTGTGTGTGTCTGCATGCAGTACGATACTGTACTTGTATGATACTGCCCTTCATTTTCACATTGTGCGAGTCGGGGAGATGGATGGATTCACGGGGAAACGCTTTTAATGAGTCCCAGGGCTGAATGACTCCCACCGGTACAATACAGTACGGTACCGGTATTGTGCTCGTACAAGCAGCTGCAGTTATTGTGCTTGTGTGATACAAGTGAGTGCCCAATGTATGGTAAAAGGCTGAGAGGGGAGGGGAGGTGATCCCGGGAAGGGGGGGTAGGGAAAAAAAGCTATTGTGATAAATATGACGATATGATGGAAGGGAAAGGGAAAACTAGGTACGAGTAGAGAAGGAGAATCGCATTGTGTATTCGTAGGGGGAGGAGGAAAGTTTTTTTTAGGTATGATACACCCTACGCTAAAATGATTGCGACGTTTCGCTCGTGCTGTCCGTTGCGGTAGGGGATGGGATGTTTCCCCTGAAAAATATTAGCTAATGAAAAAGATTCAAGCTGGAAACTTGGTTTCGCGAAAAATACGAATGGGAGAATCACGGATGTCTTGTCTTGGTGCTTTTCCTCCACTCAGCTTGCTATGTGCTGCCTTTTGGCTTCTCCTTGGCGTTTCTGGCGGGCGCTTGCGGCTGGGGACATTGATGGCAGGAAGGGATTCGCTTTTTTTACCCTAAACTTTTTACCATTATTATTATTATTATTATCATCATTACTTTAAATGATGGGCGGTTGTGGAAAATTGTATATAAATGTTTCGGAAATGAGGATTGTGATTGGTGATTTTTATGGACGCATCGAGATTGCAGTTAGGTATGGGTTAAGTTCATTTTCTGCCACTGTTGTGAGATTGGGTGCATTATTTATTTGTTGCTGGCCCTTCGGCTAATACTGTGCTTGCAAGTGCTTGTAAGTGTGTGAAATACGGTGCCTGACTTTTTCCTTTTCCCTCCAAGAGCCTTGCGTGGGAAGAAAAGTGTAAAAGATAAGAAACTATAATGCTCGTACTTGGATAATAATATTATTATGTAGTTATCATACGGTACATGAGCAGACAGTTGGTTGGACAGTTGTCTCCGCCCCTTCCTTCCTTCCTTCCTTTCCCTTGCTCTTCCCCCCCCCGCGGCGCAAGAGGGAGTGGAAGTGGCAATTTACTCCAACATGCAAGCCGGGTGCTTTTGGATCTTGGTCCGAAAAAGGGAAAAATAATGAGACTGTAGGCTAGCCTCTTCCTCCCCCCCGCATGGGTGGTGGGTGGATCGTGTGAGTGTGAGTGCGACAGAGCACGGTCTGTTCTTTTTATTTTATTTTATTTATTTTATTATACACCTTTTTTCCCGTTTCGCTCAGGGACAAGGGAACGGTACCTTTTAGGTAAGACAACCCAACCTATTTTCAGGGTTCGAAGAAAAACTTGGTGTGGTGTGGTGGGGGGTGTGTGGATCTGTTGCGTGACTTGCGTGCATGGAGCTTGGAAGTTGCAGAAGTTCGGCTGCGGCATCTGGAGATCGGAGGTGGAAGTAAGAAGGAAAAAATAAATAAATAAATTAAGATTTTCTCTTCACTCTCTCTTGTCTCCTTTTCTTCCTCCTGGTGGGCCTAAGTTGGTTAGGCTTGAAATTTTTTTAGCTTATGTTTGGGCGTTATGGTTGTACAAGTGCTAACTTTGTCTAGCCTTATTTTGTTTATGAAGTATCCACAGTTAAGTTACATTGCACATTGCCGGTAGGGCATTATCGTTCCCGGCGTAAGGGTTAAGCAAGGAATGAATCAGCTTCACCTCGTTTCTTGAACGTTTTGGTAAGGAGGAGAGGATTTTCAAAAGTTTTACGGGAACTAGCATAGCAGGTTGTTATGTGCTGTGATCGGTGTAATCTGTCAGGGAGAGAGTGGTGCGCGTGTGTGTGTGAAGCGCGCAAGGAGTTGTGGATAACTCATGTGTTCGAGAGGTTTTCCTGGGACTCGCCTCCGGAGAATAAACCGAGCCAAGAAGGCTGAGTTGTGTGTGTGAGTCTGTTGTTTTTTGTTGTGTCGACCGCTGGGTAAGACAATTGCTGATGTCTAAGTACAATATCCCATACAATAAGAAATTAGTGAACTATTAATTTAAGTTGACCTGCAAAAACTACCCCTGTCTTGCACGAAAACATCTCATTGGACCACTTATACGGTATTTAATCATGTAGCTGGTTCTATTGCTGGATAGGATAATTCTCGACAGGGGGCGTTTCTTACACCTTGGGGTGTTGCTCGCCTGAGAGGTGGTGGGTGTGTAGGTGGAGCCCTCTTCTGATAGGCTGATGGGACTGTTCCTTCTCGCAGTATCATAGTAGAGGCAACAAACCTAGCCAAAGAAAAGTGGTTTCCACCTCGTCAATGGATGCTCTTAGTGTGGTACGCACGGTTCATGACGGAATCAACCCTGAGTCTCCGATTGCTTGTCCTCGCGAAATCTCGGTCTTGTCCAAGGTTTGCCCCTTTTGCTGGGCTTGTTTCCAAGGGTCTACTCTGGCTAGCCCGGGCATGGAGGTCATCATGGAGGGTTGCCTGGGAGCTAAGCACCATGCTGGTACTGGTAGGGGAAGGCGAGAAGAAGAAGAAGGAGGACACAGTTGGGAGCAGCTTTCTGAGATGGAATGGTTTGAGGGGCACCAATGCTGGGTTAGAAAATGACATTGTGTCGTGAGCTGTCTTTTGTCCGATTTTTGCCTCTTTGGTTTGCCCTCTTCGCCTTGCTCTGGGCCTTTCTTCCCGCCCAAAAGGCATCTGGTTGCAGCTCCTGTCCGTACTTGCATTATCCCTACGCCTGACATCGTTTGTGCTGTGCTCACGGTGCAAGTACTAGTACGAGCACAGTGCAGCACCGCAAGTTTACCTCTCATTATACTTACCCCCCTCCCTTCCTCCATAACCAGTCGCCGTACCGTAGAACCCCCTCCCCTCTTCCAATCAGCCAATTCAATTCGTGCACTAGTGATTCGGGTGTTCCTGTCCCGTTGATCGACTTCCCTTCTCCATCTGCTTTTGCTTGTCCACCCACCCCTCCCCTCTCCCAAAAAAAGAAGCAGTACTTCTTGCTTTCCACCCTCCCTGCTCTCCAATCTTTACTTTTTTACTTTCCTCCTACCCACAATATCTCGTGGATATTTCCCTCTCCCCCACGTTCGTTCCAGTTCTTCTCTTCCTTTTCTCCTGACCCTCTCTACACACACCACTTCCCCTCGCTTTGGTCGGTGTTGCTGGAGAAGTCTTCAATAGGGCTTCTATCAATCGTTGCTTCCAGAGCCTCTAGTAGTGTGAGTGCTGTTGTACCGGTACGTGTGACCTCCTTTCTATTCTGCTTGCGTGATCCGGCACTTTCTCTCTCTTTAATTCTCTCTTTGCTTCCTGCAAGTGAGCAGACGGCCTTATTTCCAGAAGTGCTCTGTGCTGTGCTGTGCTGTGCCATTCTATCATCGCCTTCTTTTCAATTGTCAGCTAGCAAGCATCCGAAGTACATTCGTTAACAGTTTCTCCCGATAGGCATTCGCTCGTTTCGGGTACTCAGCCGACTTCACCCCCCTCCCACATGTTCTGTAAGACCCGGAACGGTCCTGAGCTGCCACGAATTGAATAATTTATTGCCGCTCTTCTCTCGCTTTTTTTTTTCCTTTTCATTTTCGGGAATATTTACCAGCAACCAACCCCCCCGCCACAAATCATCCGTGCTCTCCCTGGTCGAAACGCTCCTTTGTGCGCTTCACTTTTCTGTTGAGAGCTAGTCAAACACTCAAACGATCGTTCAAGAACGGGGTTCGTTGCCGTTCCTGGACAAAGGGATCCCTGACGACAACCACGTTACAAGCTGTGGATTGCCTGGACATCTCACTGGCCCTAGGCATCAAAACACAGGCCTCGCCCACCTTTTGAGGAGGGCATTGGTACCTGAATAAATACCGGATCGAAAGTATATTCTCCGGTAATATTTTTTGCGGAAAAAAAACTCAACTTAATTCCAGTCTCTCGTTTAACTGCGTTTTCTTTCTTTCTTTTCTTTGCAACCTCCTACATTCGCTTGTTAGCTTTGAGGTGACGAAAATTCAAGCGGTTAATATTAATTTTTTTTCAGCATGGTGAACGCGGATGGCGTTCCGAGTTTGACGGACCCATGGGCCGTCTCTGAGGTTAGATAGCTCTCTTGGTGGTTTTTAACGGGTTGGGGTTGCTTTATACTGACAGAAGTTTGCAGATCGTATATTGTTCGATCATGGGTGCGGTTATGTTGGCAGCTCTGCTGGAATGGTTCTTATGGCTGGTACGGAGATCTTGTGGCTGGGACACGGCGTTTGATGCTAACAATTGGACAGGCTGCTTTCTTGTACTGTCTGGTCAAGGTGTTCCAGAAGGCGGATGCATGGCACATTAGGATGCTCGCCGTTCTCATGATGTTACTTTTCACCGCCCTCCGGTCAGTTTGAATTCGAATTTTGGGAGCCGCTGGGAGGTTGAATTCTAATATACCATTTTAGTTGCATCTTCTTGCCGGTGATGGTCGTCACTCTTCCTCTTCCCCCTAGAATCACGGTTCTCTTCCCCATTGCCATGGTCAACTTCTTGCAATGGTTTGCGTTCTATGCGTTTGCAGGTCTCTTGACAATTCCGTGGCTCTTTTGCGTCTACCAACTTGTCACCAACAGTCTTGGTAGACATCGCCGTATCAAGTCGGTCTTGGATGAATCAACTGCACCAAAGGTCGTCATTGTTATGCCGGTTTATAAGGAGATTCCCGAGATCTTGTTGACTGCTATTGATTCCATTGTCGACGGAGACTATCCTCCATCATGTCTGCATATTTTCCTGTCATTTGATGGAGACGAGGAGGATGAATTGTATCTCAAGACGATTGAAAGTTTGGGCGTTCCACTCTCCCTCGACAGCTATCCCCTCAGCTTGGACGTTACCTATCGCGGCACCCGTATCACTGTTTCTCGCTTCCCTCACGGAGGAAAGAGACACTGTCAGAAAAGGACCTTCAAGCTCATCGACAAGATTTATACCGAATACCTTAAGAGGAACGACAACCTTTTCATTCTTTTTATCGACTCTGATTGTATTCTGGACAAGGTGTGCATTCAGAACTTTGTGTATGAAATGGTGAGTCTGAGCTCTGGATATCCCTAAAATTCCAACCATCATTCCAAAGCGCGACCAGGCGTGCTTTAAACCTTGATTTTCAGCCTCAAACTCAATTCGATTACATTTTTGCTGACCCCGATTTTCTGTTTCATAGGAGCTTAAGCCTGGCAGTAAGCAGAACATGTTGGCCATGACTGGTGTTATTACATCAACTGCCAAGAAACAGTCTTTGATTACTGTGCTGCAAGATATCGAATACATTCATGGTCAGCTCTTTGAGCGGTCGGTGGAGTCAGCATGCGGCTCTGTTACATGTCTTCCCGGCGCGCTTACTATCTTGCGATTCTCTGCCTTCCGTAAGATGGCCAAATATTACTTCGCGGATAAAGCTGAACAGTGCGACGACTTGTTTGATTACGGGAAATGTCACTTGGGTGAGGATAGATGGCTCACCCATCTTTTCATGATTGGGGCCAAGGAGCGATATCAGATCCAGCTGTGTACCGGCGCTTTCTGCAAGACGGAGGCTGTTACGTCTTACAGGAGTTTGCTCAAACAGCGACGAAGATGGTTCTTGGGGTTTATCACTAACGAGGTTTGTATGTTGACGGACATTCGTCTTTGGAAGAGATATCCGATTCTTTGCATTGTTCGATTCATGCAAAACACCATCCGTACCACCGCCCTTCTGTTCTTTATTATGGTTCTCTCGCTCTTGACAACAACTCAGAAAGTCAGCCAGCTTCCCGTTGGTTTCATCGCTGTGTCCTTGGGGTTGAATTGGGCTCTCATGTTCTACTTTGGTATTAAGCTTAAGCGTTTTAAGGCTTGGTTGTACCCCATGATGTTTATTCTCAACCCCTTTTTCAATTGGGTATATATGGTCTATGGAATTTTCACTGCTGGTCAACGCACATGGGGAGGCCCGCGCGCAGATGCTGGTACTGCCGATGATACCAAGACACCGCAACAGGCAATCGAGGAGGCTGAGGCTAGGGGCGATGATCTCCAAGTTGTCCCAGAGACTTTCCGACCAGCCGCTGAGCTCCATGCTGAGAACAGCAACAGCCAAGTCCGCCAGCGTGCTCCAGTTCTCCCAGATGGCAGAATCGAAGGACGATTTGCAGCTTCGCAGAGACTTCCTGGTGGATACTACAACTACAGCAACGACTCTATGGGTACTCTTCCAGACATTGTTCCTCGCAATCCCAACGCTCCCCAAATTCCGCTCCACCCCCGTGCTTCATTCGACAGTTTCGTTTCCGGAGCAAGTACTTCTGCTGGAAACTCGGTTTATTTCCCAAGGAGAGTTGAGAGTATTATGGGTGAGGAGGATCGCAGGAAATATCTCGTGGCGCAGTCAAACCAACGTGAGGCTGGAGGTGCATACATGGTTGAGCCGAGGAAGGAGGCATTTGAGGTTTCGGGGTCAGATGTTTATGGGTACAAACACGCTGTGAATGAGTCGACTGATTCCATCGACTCCGTTGCCAGCACTAGTAATGGATATCACGCAAGAAACAGCAGCAACAGCCAATTCAGTTACGGTCCACCGGTAGGCGGATCGACTTCACCAACCAACCCCGGCGCTCCTAATAATGCGGTTCAGGACCAGGCTAGTCACTTGGCCATTCCTGAGCCCGCCCATCGCCCTCAATCGACCGCTACCAATGGCCGCGGTACGAGCACTGCACGGAGTCCGCTCGCGCGACTAAGCTTGGTCAGAACGGCTGACGGTGAGGGAAGTGAGCAGGATGTAGAAATGACTGCCGCACCTGCCCCTCCCTCCACGCCTCCCGCCGATGTTGCTGATGCTACCGACTCTGCCGATACCGCGGATGCTGATGATCGGGAAGGGCGATCAAAAGAAAGGAAGAAGCTCACAAAGAAGCCAAATCGTTCCTCGAAATGATCGATTTGTGTTTTTTTAGTTCATTTTCACGGGTTTCACGGATTTCCACTTTTCTCTTGGGTGTTTTCATGATTGTACAAAATAATTGGTTCCTACTTGATAAATAGTGTTGGCAGTGGTTGTAATTGGCAGTGGGGGGTGGGGTAGGGGGGCAAAAGTTGCGGCTACAGGCTACGCTTTCTCGCATCAGAAAAAGTTATCGATGCTTTTAGGTCATTTATCATGATTGCGGGGTTTGTTTCATTTGCGTTTTTGATTGTCTTTTTTGTTTTCAGTTTTCATCCATCTCCTGTCATCTTGTTCTTATGTCCCAGTCTACTGCGATATATACAAAAGAACAGGAAGACGGGATATGACATTATCCCTATTATTCTTAGCGTGGCAGGGGGTTTGTTGCATATTTGTTTTTTGATACCATTTTTCATACTTCTCTTTTCTGACTGTCGTTTACATTCCCTTTTTCGTTTCTTTCTCTTCTAGCTAGCTATTCGCGTGTGCATAATGGAGAGGGCATCCAACAAGTGTCGATAGCGGGTAGCTTTTTTCCTTCCCTTTTCCCACTTGGGCGCAATTTTTTGCAGACACCACTGTCCTTTTCGCCTGCCCGCCCTCCCGTTTCCTTTTAAAAGTATATAAGTTGAGTCAGGGAATTGGTTGTGGGGGATAGGGATATATTTGAGATGAATGGTAATAAAAGCCTTTTTTTATTTTTATTTTTTATTTGATTTGAGGGAACCCTCCTCTAATCTATCTGATTGATTATGCCGGTGTGGTATTGTGTACTGTGCTGTACCGGCATTTTTTAAGTGCCGGCCCCGATGCAAGTTTATACGACGACACCTCACGGGTATTGGCACAATGGGGCCGGAGTGCTGGGCCCTTTGTATTATATGATAAACTGTGCGATATAGCAACTGCCGCGCTTTATAGATTGGACGCTTGGTACCGCAGGGGGTTTGACGTGATAATTGTTGGGGGTACTTATATAAGGTTAGGCGCTTGCCGGCTTGATTGCTCTGCGTCGGGGCAGGCAAGCAAGCAAGGTACTATGCTGTGTAGTATGTACTGTAGGTATCTTCTGAAATGAAGGGTTTTTGCGGGGTTTTGTGGAGAGGATTGTTGGGATGGGATGGCTATTTATTTGGTGGTCTACGGTACAGTGGGTTTTATCATATCATACTTGAATGGTCTGGTACTGTACTGTATTGTACTGTACCCCATGAATGCGGTAAGGTAAGGTGGTAGGTAAACACAGAAAGAGAGGAAAGGATACTGTGCCAAAGCAGGGTTCTTTCTTTCTGTCTGTCTGCTGAGCCATGATTCTCGAATTACGATCTTGTTTTTTTTGTTTTTTTTTGCAACAAAAGTATCCATCATGTTTACTCGTGTTTCTCATCGCATTAGACTTGGCTCTGAGGTCTGGTCTATGGCATTATAAGCAATGGAAAGTATAATGGTATTATTATTATGTAGGGCTAGAGTATTATGCCCTGTTAAAAATTTTCCGGGCATATAGCATAGCTTATAGCGAGAGCGAGTACTGTATAATATTTGGTATGAGATCTGCTTCGAGGGGCCCCCTATCTTCTCTCTTCTGTGTTATATTGGTTGGGCTGGGCTCGGTGGGTATTATATAATAGTATTGCGAGGGGGTGGTAAGTTGCGGGGGGTTCTAGGATTTGGTTTGTGGCGGTGGTGTATGGCAGGGGGCCGGGGGGGTTGGAGTTGATTTGATTTATGGACTGGAGATGGAGTTCTGGTGTGTGAGTATGATATGTACAGCCTCGTTCCAGAAGTTCTCTCACCCTGGCTGGTGCTGTGACAAGAAGGGCTATACTACAATACATCTGGTATGGAAATTTGGAAATTTGTCACGGTAATTAGCCAGGGTGCGAGAACTTTTGGAATGGGAACTCTAAGTTCGTTATGGCTGGGTTCTTGTGGTATTTTGTACATGTCGAGATGGAATAAAAGAAGCTCAATAGGTAATCACTGCGTGCTGAAGTATGTTTCTGGGATTTTTTGTTTGTTGTTGGGCAGGTCTAGTCTTTGTGTGGGGGGGGGGGGGGGGGGGCGGGGGGGGGGGGGGCGGGGGGGGGGGGGGGCGG
>Ga0307509_10000453_pt1 | contig 69242 bp, 74 predicted proteins | sample 10_EM_MG_FD_202245 | JGI IMG/M metagenome (GOLD analysis project Ga0307509, IMG submission 202245) | Populus trichocarpa ectomycorrhiza microbial communities from riparian zone in the Pacific Northwest, United States - 10_EM | ecosystem: Host-associated > Plants > Roots > Unclassified | place...
GAACATTTAGTTCGATTGTTTGCTGTAGAAACTACATAGCTACTCGCCAAGAGCCGACTAGCCTAGACCGATCCGGGAACTGGGACTGAGCCTATATGGCCTATATGCGGGCCCGGCCCGGCCAGGCTCAGGCATTACCAAGCCAGCAGGCTGGGGCCAGGCCAGGCCCTAGAGAATTTCTATAGGCCGGGCCAGGCTTTACTGCGGCCTGGCCTACCTGGCCCGTTGGGAACACTGCCTCCTCTTAGTAATTTCCCGCCGCCCCTTCCCTTCCCCGACATCTTACCTGATGTGATGCATTCGGACATCATCCTGTATCGACCGCGAGAATCCCATTACCTAGGAACGCAGATATATATCACACCCTCCTCCACCCCCTATTTTATTTTTCCCTTGGCTGGTGTGGATTGATTAGTTTCTGTTTCCACGTTCCTTAGAGTCTTGTTTGAGTGAAATTTCGATTTTTGGCATTTTGGCAAGGTAGAGTTTATACTGGACATTGCTTATAGATTTTATCCAATCATATTTAGTTCTTCTCACTCTACGTGACTTCTAGCATATCCTTTTGTTTTCTTCTTGAATGGTCCTCCTTCCTTTTTTTCTTGTCCTCCCCTGCGAATAATGTATAGACTTGACAATATTATAATTATTAGTGTTTTTTTAAAAAATAGAGAAATGTGGTGCACGCGGTGCACGGATTCCCAAGGAGATTGTCAGAAACTAGATACCTTACAGCACATGCGGTAAAGGACTCATAGGACGCACCGCTAGGAGCTAGATATACACGACCCTCCTCTTGGAGAGAACCACGAATGAAACCAATTTTGATCCTCATCCGATAGCCCTCCCCCCCCTCCCCCGGAAAGACAACACGATCTGAAGAAGGGGGAACGAAATATTACAGGTAGTTTTGATCCTTTTTCCAAATCATAGGGGAGTTAGAAACCGATTTTTTTTTCAGACCTTGATTTTACCAACTCTCTCCGAGCACTGTCTAGAAATCTTCTTTCTGCCCATGGTTTTGTTTCGGGTTCCATTGCTCCAACCCATAGCTCAACCGTTGGGGTTTGGGGTTTGTTTCGGACGGCGTCTGCTACAGGTATTTTGGCGCTAACGCTTCATTTAGAAGCGCGGCTTCTAATCGTGCGTCTTCATTGTTTGGGCAATGGGTTCGACCTTGAACGATAGCACTTCGGGCTTGGACCACCTTATCGGCTAATTCGTTAAGCAGAGTGGCTACCATCCCACGCTGACAATGTCTGGGATTTTTCTTGATGACACACTCTGTCATTAGGTCTTTCAAAAATACGTATATTATTGTGAAATACGATATTTCTGACAACGGATTTTATATTCATATATTAGCCGTGTAATGCAACACCTCCCCTTCCCTAGACTCAGCTAAAGCTAAGCACTGGGTGATGATTCATTGAAAGGCCTAAGCCCGCACGCGACAGCACTTGCACAGCGTGTCCTAGTTTCCCTCGGCCAAGCTGCCGGCCCTCTAATGGGGTTTTATTCAATCTCGTATCATTTGTCCTGCAATCCTAGAACTTCCGAAGCGTAGTGTTCTACAATATACAGTAACAAACTTATATCCGGAGATGGTATCCGGCTTCTTTGGTGGTTGGAAGTGACACCTTACCATATTGACCGATTTGTACAAAGGCCATACAAACACTACCGGCATGTCTCAGCTCTTCACAAAACCAACCGCATGGCGAAACGAGGCGAGAAGGGGGAGTCAGTCACGCTCGCTCGCACCGCAAACAACATCTTACCTTCTCTTAACATAATGTTGTATCCCGAGATCGATGACGCGCCGGTATTGAGTTTAAGGCGCCGTAGTGATGACGGCACATGCCTATACATTCGCATAACCCACCATGAGCACATGGTGTAAGCTAAAAGCCAGAGTCGTGGGGCTTATTGTTTGCCGATTCTTTCAACAATGGCGGGTGTGGTGAATTTGAGCCTGCTGGCTTTGGTTACTAAGGTTTTCTAATGCCGTACAGGATGTCGACCTTGGGTATTTCTTTTATGCTGAAGGTAATATATCACAGTTCCTTCTGCGCTAGAAAATCTACGTTGTATTCAGGATTGGCAGTTGGCTCTTTCCCCAAATCAAAGGAACCAAAGCAACCTGTTCCCTTTTAAAAAGGAAAGGAAAGGAAATATAAAAAATATGAAAAATATAAAAAGAAATTCTTTCTTCACTTATGTTCTGCTGCCCCGCCGATCGCAGGCCTCACCCCTAGGGGTGAGGTCTAGAGTCGGATTCTACCACCTCGCAGCAGGTCTGATTCGCGCTACAGCCTTATTGAAGGCTAAAGGTCTTCAGTCTCCCAGTTCCTGTAGGGCAGGGTTCCTTAGATCCCCTACGCCCTACGTGACGGATCGTTCGATAATAACTCAGTTTGAGCGGGAATCGAACTCCCGGGCTCCTGCTAATTGCACAGGAGGTTATTAGTTTCTTGACATGTTAACCACTGCGCCAGCTAGGCATTTTCACATCATAACGATACCGGAACAAATACTTAACCTGCTGTCTTTGGTTGTTGCTTTTTTCGCCAAAGACTAGGGGGCGCGATACTCTATGTACCATAATATTTATTAAATATTTAGTGTGTTATATAGGAATTGACATTAAAAGAGAGAGAGAGAATGAGAATTATAAATATTAATCACTGATAGCAAGTGGTAAGGCTCCTTGGCGTCGAAGGCGATAATCACACCCCCGATATCAGGGATGGGAAAAAGGAGACTCTCGTTGTGAGAAAGAAGGGTTCCGTGAGCGCTGCAGGGTATGATATAAATTATAAATATATAGCTAAAGGCCGCCCGGCATGCCAGGATTGATAGCTACACTGTACTATCATAACTTACTATACTTTTTCTCTCTCTCGAGCCCTTGGATTTATTCGTATGATAGAAACAGAAAAAAATACCCGCAAGCTCCCTGAGGGTATGGTCAATAAACGCACTTGAGCCGAAGAAATTTAATAATACACCCCCTCGCACCAGCAAGCAACAAGCAAACAATAGTAAAAATAAAAATAAAACTATCAAAATTTAATAATCACTTAACTTACCCACCAATCTTGGTGTGATGTCATAAAAACAAACTTCATGATGCCAACGCGGAACCCTCCCTGTGAAAGGAAGGAAAGGAAGAAAAAAAATCACCAATCGAACTGGAAAGCGAAATCCCATGTTTAGCTATAATACGAAAGTAGAAAACCTCTCAATCGTTTTTCATCTCTCCTTGCCATATATCATACCCGCCCATAAGGCTAAATCCGGCCTCACATTTGAGCAGCTCTGGGGTTTCCCCTTTACCGAGACTCGGTTAAGGCTGGGCACTCGGTTATGATGTATCGAGAGGTTTAAGGAGCCATCCGATAGTACTCACACGGCGTGTCAAGATCCTGGCCCGAGCAATCCGCCGACCCCTTTAAGGTAGCTTTCATTCAACTTCACCTAATGTATCTTGCCGGCCTAGGGCTTTTTGGGGGCCTACTATTACTATGACACACGGTATGGTATATACCGAATTTGCATTCCACCGGAGTATCAAGCTTCCGTTGGGATTTGAGGTTGTGACTTACATTATGTATCGATCGCGTGGTACTGTGGCATTCGGAAAAGTTATCACACTATGCATACGGTGTATGAACCAAAAGCCGTAGCCTGTGGGGTTTCTTGCCCCCTGGCTCTCTCAATAATGGTCGGTGTGGTGGGTTTAAGCTTGCTATATAGTAGTAGCTTTAGTTGCTTGGGTCTCCAAATATCGTGCAGGGTAGTATCATAGCCTGAGCAGTGTCTTTTTTTTGCCGAGTGCAACAATCGCGGCTATAGCTCACACCTAGGTATGCGCTAGCCTTAGGATTTAGCGAAAGGTCCACCTACCCTGTCTTCGTAGCGACTATCATACTTGCGCGGCGCCCAAGCAGGGTAATAGGGCTCATAATTGATTGGTGTATTAGCTTGGGTGGTCGGAAGGGAATTCGGAAGAGTATCATAGTAAGAAGGTGAGGTTGCCCTCGAGAAAAAGAAAAGATGTGGGCAGTTGAGCAAAGCGATCCACGCGGACCACCCCTCCGCCAGAGCCGCATAGTTCTCGTGCACACCAAACCTCGCTTAACTCCATCCCAGCCATCCCCACTCTTACTAATACTACCACCCCTAACCCCAACCACTAGCGCTCTAAGACTTCCGAAAAACATGAGCGGCAAGTTTAATAAAGAAAGCAAATCTAATAATACCCAGAATTTGGATATCGATCTAACCGTTATGATCGCTAGAAATAAGTGGGGCGGCCCGTTGTTGCAAGGTTAAAGAGGTTCAGGGTGGCCGGGGACCCTGCGGCTCGGGAAGATCATCTGATAAGCTTCCCAACAGAGGGGATCACGTGAATTGCTGCCGTGCCTCAGGTATCTAGCCCTCGATTCTGGATTTCATTTATGAGGGCTCGGAAAGAATAGACCCCTGGGCGGATGCAAGATCACCGCTTCTTGCAATGCCAGTCTAGTATCATACCGATATTTGGATAAGTTGGCTCACAGCGGGACGCATGCACGCTGTGGAAGCCCTCCGGGTAATAGCGAGCGGAACTCCCGCAGATCAAAGTCGAGCTACTCATACCGGTGCTGCAGAGTCAATGACGTTTTGCCGGAACAAGAAAGCGCGAGATCGGGCCATGTGGATGCAAGGGGGCGCTGAATCTATATCGGCAATTTAAGTTGCCGGTAGTTGCAGTTGCAAGCTCAAATCTCTCCCGCGACTTCCGTGCAAACTTAAGGTACTTGCATCACAGGGAAATCCCAATCCACTGTCGGGCACCGGCTCCATCGAAAAGCCACAGCCAACTGATCCCCTACCATCCTGGACCTGTTCCGTGAGACATCCTCCAGGGGTTTGATTCAGCTCCACAAGGCTGCTCGGAATTGCCCCGGTTTGCCACAGCTTCCGGGGTACCGTACCTATAACACCGCACGTCACTCGTCTGCGCTTCTAATTTCCCTCTTGGCTTGGTTTTCAGCTGGGATGCTCCTCTCAGATGGGGCGAGAGACACATATGGGGAAGGACAAAGTGTAGAAAAGAAAACGGGATGTGGTGGAGATGATGGAGATGAGCGGACCACACGGTTTGGGTTCAAGTTATCTCTTTGATTGTCTCACAGGACGCTTGTGCTAGCTCTCTTAGCACGGCACAGCAGGGGTTGCTCCGACGATGTTATGGCCGCCGGACAGAGTGACGATGCTTTAAATAATCTAGGGCTCATGGGGGCTTTTTTTACGCATTTGCGGGTACCGTGCTCGGCGGCAGCGCCGCCCCCGCTTGCTCCACCGCTGAAAGGAGAACTCAACTCGGACCTGTCTCCCCTTAATCCCCTTCCTATAGTACATAAGATCCTCGTGTTCCCTTTCACTTCCTTCCGCTTACTTCACTTGTGCCTATCCTATATAGCTAAGTCCCGCTCTGAATCTAAGCTATAATTCTTTTTTGCTTTTGCCCTCTACTTTTACCTACCATCCCAAGCAGGTGTCACAATCGCTTATACCCGCTCCCCGGTGAGTTATCGAGCTCGGGAGAAAGTCTCAACCAATAACGTGCTTTTCGCGATGCCTTCCATCATCCCGGTTCGTCCGACCCACCAACAGCACGCAGCAACAACAACGCCCGTCTGCCCACGCAGCATCAGCAACAGAGCTCCTTACAAGAACCACGATCAGTGTCCACTAATTATGAACAGTCTACCACCATTTTCCCCAAATAATGGGAGCCGAGCGGGCACCCCGCTGCCTCGCTTTCTCGGTAAGTGTGTTTGCCGATTCGATCGTTCTTTCCTTTTTTTCCCCTTTCCGTTGTTTGAGAGCCTCGCTTAGCCTAACTTAAGCTTAAATCCTTGCAAATAGACAGCTCTGGCTTCCCGATTAATCCACCGGTCGGGAAAGGGAACGAGGGGGGAGGAATTATTGAGGGGGAGACACCGACACTATTGCATCGGGTTAAGCATGATGGGAGCATTTTATCACTTTGTGTATCCGATAACTTGATTTATGCGGGCAGTCAGAGCGGGGAGATTTTGGTTGGTTTTTTCTTTTCCCCCCCCCCCTCGCCTCTCCCTTGGCGTTTGCGGTGTGAGCTGACGGCAAATGTATGATAGGTGTGGTCGATTGAGACCTTTCAACTTGTAAAGAGCATACAGGCGCATCAGGGGAGTGTATTATGTCTTTACCTCTCAGCCGATGAATCAGTTTTGTTCTCCAGCGCCGGCGATGCAATTGTCAATGTAGGTCGATCCGGTCAGGTGTTTTCGCCGGGTGTGGGGGTTAGGTTTGGAGCGCTGACCGTGTTTCAGGTATGGAATGCGAAAACATTCGAGAACCTTTACAATATTTATTCTACTTTCGACGTCGGCGATGTGTTCTGCGTCGTCTATTCTTCGGCGCTTCAGACCGCGTACTTTGGTGCGCAGAATACTAGTATTCAGGTAACTGCACCCCCGTTACCTGGCTCGGGCAGGGTGAGCGGCAACTGATTTATCGCGACTTAGTGGTATGACCTGAAAGTGAAAGATTCGCGACCTAGGCCTACTTTGACCTCTCACCCCTCACATCGCAATCACCGATTCTTTGATTCCAAAGGCCCCGGCGGAAGGATCACACCCAGACCTGCATCAAAGATTGTGCCGCCGAGCTCGAGGCTGTTGGAGGTTGCTCCCGAGAATATTGTACAGTATGCTCACTACGGGTATGTCTATTGCATGCTTCTCATCACACTTCCATCCGGGTCGGAACTCGAGGGTGCCGGAGGGGAGATGATGCTCTCTGGGGGTGGGGACGGGGTGATCAAGCTATGGGCTCTTGATTCGGTAACGAGCGCGATCAAAGATGTCAAGACTTTGAGCGCGGGTGATTCTGGAGTGCTAAGTATGGCGATCAACGACACGATGCTCTACTGCGGATTGACCGACGGCGAAATATGCATTTGGGATTTGGACACCATGCAATTGATCCGTAGTCTCAAAACCCATTGCGACGACGTCTTGACCATGTCTGTCATGGGTAATTGCATCTTTAGCGGGAGTGCTAGTGGGTACTCGAGGGTATTACCTGACTTCATTTATAGCTGGTACGCGCTGACGATAACATTATTAGAAATGGAATCAACGTTTCGAACATATGAGTCGCTGGCAGTCTCACTCTGGATTGATATTGGCTTCTGCTGCGACCAAGCGTCATGGGAGACTGATCTACATTACCGGCGGTAATGACGACTGTGTCGCAATCTGGGACGCTTCCGCTCTTGAGCAACTGGAATCTCAGATTTTGAAATCACAGAATGACCAGCTCCTTTCCTCTCTAAGTAAGCTAGTTTCCTTCCGTACGGTTTCTAGCGATCCTAGCTATGCCGAAGATTGCCGTCGGGGGGCAACCTACCTCAAGCAATTGTTTAAGCGGTATGGCGCTACGGCCACACTATTGCCATCGGAGGAGGGTAGGAACCCGATCGTTCACGCGAGGTTTGGCGGCTGTGGAACGAAGAACAGGAGCAAAGGGAAAACTATACTTTTCTACGGCCATTACGACGTGATATCTGCTTCCGAGTGTGCTAAGGATGGATGGCAAACGCAACCATTTGAACTAACGGGGGTGAACGGATATCTGTACGGTCGCGGAGTATCGGATAACAAAGGTCCTTGCTTGGCTGCACTGTTTGCCGCTGGTGAATTAGTACAGGAGCAGGAGCTAGATGCCGACATCACGTTCCTTATTGAAGGGGAGGAAGAAACTGGAAGCAGAGGGTTTGTTGATGCCGTTAGGAGAAATAAGGAGCTTATCGGCGACGTCGACTGGATTCTCTTAGCCAACAGCTACTGGCTTGACGATGATGTTCCATGCTTGACTTATGGCCTTAGAGGGGTGATTCATGCTACCGTGGTCGTAGAGAGTGATAAGCCGGATCTTCATTCCGGTGTTGAAGGTAGTAGGCTTAACCGAGAGCCTACGATTGACCTGGTAAACCTATTAGCAAAATTGACCTCCCCGGACGGGAAGGTTTTGATTCCTGGTGCGATTTCATCTTGCGAGTATGCTGGGGTATTTGTTAATCATATTGTCTACAGGATTCTCGGAGCCCGTCCGCCCTATCACCCCCGCTGAAGAAGAAATGTACACCGCCATCACCAACGCCATTGTCGACAAACCAGACTGGTCCCACCTATCCGCAACCCAGATAAAGGACCATCTGATGTCAAAATGGCGCTTCCCATCGCTAACAATCCACAAAGTCTCCGTCTCGGGTCCATCAAACGCGACCATCATTCCGCGCGCGGCGTCGGCTTCAATATCCCTCCGCATTGTCCCAGACCAGGAGCTATCCGTGATAAAAGACCAATTAGTCTCGTACCTGCGCAGCGAGTACTCCTCGTTCAACAGTTACAACAAGCTCAACATCACCATCGACCACGAGGCAGAGCCCTGGCTGGGAGATCCTGAAAACGACGCCTTTAGAACATTGGAAGAGGTTGTTATGGATGTGTGGTCCGAGGGGAAAGAGGAACGGGTTAGACCACTGTACATTCGCGAAGGCGGGAGTATCCCGACTGCGAGGTTTTTAGAAAAAGAGTTTGGAGCTCCGGCGGCGCATCTTCCGTGCGGACAGGCGAGTGATCAAGCGCACTTGGATGATGAGCGGTTGAGGCTTGTTAATCTTTATAAGGTATGTTTTTTCTTCTAGTGTTACCGAGGGGGGTGTCCTACGTGTGCGGTAGTCACGGGACTGATTCCGGTGGGGCACTTTAGAGCAAGGCGATCCTGAAGAGGGTGTTTAAGGAGTTACCGAGGAAGTAGACGTTTTGTTTATATTGCTATAGAATGTTGTGATTGGTTGGAGCGATTGAGAGGAAGAAGAGGTTTTCTTGTAGCCTCATACCCTACCAGAAGACTGGACATCTGCATGCTTGTACTCGAGTCCGGCAGTTGCACGTCTATACACTTGTGAAAATAGTTGCAGTGGGGTACCGCGCTGTGTCACGATAGATAGATGCTGTATCACTAGAATAAATTTCTTATCAGTTGGTTTGGTAATTGAGTAGATCGGCGGTCGCCGTGTACGGAGTATTGTCGAGCACGTTTCTTCAGAAACCCATCTCAATGGTCTTTGAATGCGAGAATTGTGATGGTGGTGGTGGTGGGCAGCTCATTTCCTACCCAGCGAGCCGGGACACCCGAGCGGCTGATATCGCACAGCAAATCTGATTAGCGAACGCTTGCAGAGCCACAGGAGATAAGAATCCGCCACCACAGCCACATTACGACCCACAGGCGAGGGAGAAAAAACCAAGATAATCCCAACCACCGACAGCCCGTAACAACAACTGTCCACTCGAGTAGTTCCTCATTCCTCTCTTTCCCTTTCCCTTTCCTTTTTCTCCTCTTTTTCCTTTTTTTCTCTTCACAACAACACCCGCCCAGCAATGGCGATGCCAGCCAGATCACCCTTAGCGGGTCTCACCCGAGTTGCCCTGCTACTTACAACATCGTTACCGCGTCTACACTCCTACCCGTTGCACAAGCGCAAGGAAGGCGATCCCCAATCGAGCGGATTCTGGGTTAATGTCGGCATAGCTGTTCTCCTCGTCCTCCTGGGCGGTATCTTTGCCGGGCTGACCCTAGGTCTGATGGGTCAGGACGAGATTTACCTACAGGTGATTGAGCAATCCGGGGAGGGCGCGGAGAAGACTCACGCACAGAAGGTTTTACGCTTGCTGGGCCGCGGAAAGCATTGGGTTCTCGTCACTCTCCTGCTGAGCAACGTCATCACCAACGAGACCTTACCCATCGTTCTGGATAGGAGTCTTGGCGGGGGATGGCCGGCCGTCTTGTCCTCCACCGTTCTTATCGTGATTTTCGGAGAGATTATCCCCCAGTCTGTTTGTGTGAGGTACGGGCTGAGTATTGGGGCTTACTTGTCGCCGTTTGTGCTCGGGTTGATGTACCTCATGTACCCGGTCGCCTATCCGACCGCACTGTTGTTGGATTACATTCTTGGGGAGGATCACGGCACGGTTTATAAGAAGGCGGGATTGAAGACGCTTGTTACGCTGCACAAGAACCTAGGTCCGTCACCTTCGGAGAGGTTGAATCAGGATGAGGTCACCATTATTTCGGCGGTCTTGGACTTGAAGGATAAGCCGGTCGGTTCGATAATGACGCCCATTAAGAATGTGTTCACCATGTCTTCGGATACGGTTCTCGACGAGCGGACTATGGATCAGATACTTTCGGCTGGTTATTCCAGGATTCCCATTCACGCCCCTGGGGAACCGTCCAATTTCGTTGGCATGCTGCTTGTCAAGATCTTGATCACTTATGACCCGGAGGATGAGAAACGTGTGGGGGAATTCCCTTTGGCCACGTTACCGGAGACCAGAGAGGAGACTAGCTGTTTGGATATTGTGAATTTCTTTCAGGAGGGTAAGAGCCACATGGTTCTCGTCAGCGATTCTCCCGGTGAGAATCACGGCGCGCTCGGAGTTGTCACTTTGGAGGATGTTATCGAGGAATTAATCGGAGAGTAGGCTACCCTGTTGTTTAATCGCTTTGATATGTGCTAATTTGGAATAGAGAAATCATCGACGAGTCTGACGTCTTTATTGACGTTCACAAAGCTATCCGTCGCATTAACCCTTCCCCGCTATCCCGCCGCTCAATTTCTACCCATTTCCCTTCCCTGAATGAGGCAGTCGTCTCCACCACCACCAGCATTGTCGCCTCAGTCGCCGCTCCGGAATCAACGAACCGTCATATCGGCCCTGACCACAAACAACCCGAGGACCTCCTCATCCACGACGGCGGCCCACGAAGCACAAACTCGGTCCCACACAGCGATAGCGATCCTAACCACCCTCACACCACCCTCCGTCGCTCAAGCCAACATGCCTCCCTCGCCGGTATCCCGGAAAACGTCCTCCCGCAGCTAAAGTTCCTCGGGCCCGCAAACCTGGCCGGAAACCCCAAGTCTACAAAGTACAAGGCTGTCAAGATCAAACCCGCCGGGAACCAAGACGAGCACGTTCGCCTGCCCGTATCAGTGGGCGAAGGCCTCGGCCAGGTTATCCAAGCGCACGGGCCCTGCATTGCCTCACCAATAATTACTCTCCCTAGCGGCGAGAATTCGCCAATCGGTGGTAACGACGGCAACGGCGGCGCACTACTTGCTAACCCTTGGGCCACAACCTCCGACCCAGCGCTCCTGAAGAAGACAAACTCCAAGGTCGAGCACGAGGAGGGCCCCGAGACGGAGAACGCCTCCCGCACCGGAAGCGCTAAGAAGCGCATTGTCAAGAGTGGGAGTATTGTCGAGCGTGTGGAGCACGTTAGTGGCGTGCCAAAGACTGTGATTGAAACTACTAGTAGCGGCAGCGACGAAAGTGGTAGTGGCAGCGAGAGCAATGGGAAGGAAAAGAGGAGGGGGAGGGGTAGGAAGTGGGGAGGTAAAGGGGATGACGGTGAGACAAGACCATTATTGGGCGGTTGGGGGGGCGGCTAGTTTGCGAAGGAGTGATTAGGGATAGCAATGGAAAGAACTGGTGTAAAAATAATTGTAACTTTAGAAATTCGTTTACTGCTTACTTGTTGCTCTGTTATCTCGCCTGCTTGCTCTTTTCCTCACACTAGTGCGCTATTTGATCATTTACTCTACTTGCCTCACTTTACGGTACCTTACTCGCTACCGCATTATTTCATTGCGGCAGCTCCACATTACTAGCACTCTATCATGATCAATTTTTTTTTATAAAAAAACCTTTTAGCATTTCTTTCTTTTCTCTCCCCTCTCACTATTTATCCTATCGAATACCGCATGTATTATATAGACCTACGATATAATATAACGAAAACGCGACAAAAGTTTGTGACAAAATAACCACACAAAATGATATCGTATCATAACCAACAATTCCCCGAACACACACACAAAACAAAACAAAACAAAACCTAATTTTCCCCATGCGGCGGCGCCGGCCTAGCACGTGAAATCCCATGCTGGCTAAGCAAGTGCGCGGCAAGATTATCCGCTCGCTTGATCCCGCGATCGCCAACATGCACGCACCCGGGAACCGGGCAATCCACGCGGTCGTCGGAGTGCTGGGATTGGTAGTGCCGGTTGAAGGCTTGCTTGGTCGGGAAGGAGTCGGGCCAGGGGCAGTTGGGTGCTTTGCAGGTGAATTTGCCGCGGGCACAGGTGTGTGGGCCGCTGTGGGGGGGAGAATATGTTAGTGGAAGGCTCTCGGTGGGAGTGGGGTGGTGGGTTCAAGGGGGGGGGGTAACCTGTTGCCGGAGCACTTGGGGTTTTCGCAGAATATGAGGATGCGATTGGCGAGGGGGGCTCTGGGAGGGTTTATGGGAGCGGGTGCGGGAGGGTTGGCGGGGTTGGCTTCCTGGTGCCCTATATTGCCAATCTCGGGGTTATCGGTAGTGATCCTCGGTCCGAGAACTGAATACCAGCCGTCTTCTTCTGGGAAGAGGGGGAGGTTGCCAAGGGTGGCTGGTAATTGGAGGCGGTTGCCGAGTTGGTCGAAGCCACGGGGCCAATCGCCGTGCGATTGCAGATGACATTCCAGGGAGTAATTCCTGCAGAGGGTTAAAAAAAAAAGCAAACAGCGACTCACATTTTTTCCGGTGTGATGGTAAGTTAATAAGCAGCTAAAGTGCAAAAACTATCGTGCGACTACCAAAAGTTTGTATGGGAGAGGGGTCGGGGGGGAGGGCGGGTATTTCTGTTGCTTGGGGAAGGGAATTGCACTTTTGCTTGACCCCTGCTGTTGTTCTGATATCACAATGGGATATATGCATAAGCCTGAGACGCCAAGAGGTGCAGCGAATGGGCGGTGGGAAAGGTGAGCCTGGGAGGGGCAGGTTTGAGGCTTTGTAGACTTGTAGAAGTGCGTTTTTCTGGGGAGGAATGTAGTCTCTACCGTACTTGGGCGCTGGATGCGAATGGCGGAACAGGGCGGGTGATGATTAATGATCAGAGTGAAAAATGCAGTCTAAGGAGAAGTTTGGTGAGCAACATCGCAACTTCACAACAAAATAGCAGTAAGAGAAAGGAAAGGAATGATTCATGTGCATCAAGTGTCAGATAGTTAAAAATAGTTGCTGCAAGATCTTCTTTCTCTAAGATGCTTCTTACACAAGGAACTTTTCGCTGTGACATTTTTTCTATGTACGGTTAGGTACGGTACACTACTGTTCAATTAATCCTGATACACCCCTGGATATGCATCTGTGGCAGTGTTATTGCTGGTCGGAATTTGCCATGCAATGGAAGATTGCTAGGGTGGTACTAGAGTAGGTTTTCACCAGCCATGAAACAATAAGGACCGAAAGATACTCTCTACCAAAGGTAGCCTAGAAATTTTATGAGTAGTGTCTTACAGTCATGAATAGATCCCACTCTACGCTACCATCCCTCCTGATTACCTCAAGCTATTGGACACGTCTTCTTTCCTGATAATGGCTACGATATCACTTTGGCCTTCCGGTCAGGTCCAGGACCCTTAGACCTTTAGAACACTACAATGTGCCTGCGTATTGCAAAAGTTTCCGGAAATGTGGATTTTAGTGTGGTGCTAATCTAGGTTGTTGCCGCCTAATAAAAGATATGTTACTAAGCCTAGCCTCCACATTTTTGGCAATACTCAAGTAGATGATTACTAATTCCTAATAAGTAGGAATATTAATATATCGGTCAAGGCGCAATGCATGAGAGAAGCGAGGGTATATTGAACTAGCTATAACTGAGCATACACAAGGGAATCAAAGGAGGGTCAAGGAAGAAGAAAGAAAGTCATGGGTGGAGATTTGCAGGAAGGTAGAGGAAAGGAAACTAAATGCAGGAAAAGAAAAAAGAAAATGAGAGACGTTCCACGCAATACGACAAGAACCCCAAGCGATAATGACAATCCTGATATAAACAAACCTAATTCCCATGTTGCGGCCTGGCACGGGAAATCCCATGCTGGCTAAGCAAGTGCGCGGCAAGATTATCCGCCCGCTTGATCCCACGATCGCCAACGTGCACGCACCCCGCGACCGGACAATCCACGCGGTCGTCGGAGTGCTGGGATTGGTAATGTCGGTTGAAGGCTTGCTTGGTCGGGAAGGGGTCGGGCCAGGGGCAGTTGGGTGCCAGGCAGGTGAATTTGCTGGGGGCGCAGGTGTGTGGGCCGCTGTGGGGGGGAGAATATAGGTTAGTAGAAGGCTCTTGGTGGGGATGGGGTGGTGGGTTGAAGGGGGGGAAACCTGTTGCCGGAACACTTGGGGTTTTCGCAGAATATGAGGATGCGATCTGTGCGGGGGTTTCTGGGGGGGTTTACGGCAGCGGGAGCGGGAGGGTTGGTGGGGTTGGCTTCCTGGTGCCCTAAATTGGCAATCTCGGGGTTATCGGTCGTAATCCTCGGTCCGAGAACTGAATACCAGCCGTCTTCTTCGGGGTAGAGGGGGAGGTTGCCGGGGCCGGCGGGGAATTGGAGGTGGTTGCCGACGTCATCCAAGCCACAGAGCCAATGGCCGGAAGGGTTCAAGTAGCTAGGCTGACATGTCCTGCGGAGGGTTAAAAAAAAAAAGCAAACAGCGACTCACATTTTTTCAGGTGTGATAGAAAGTTAGTAAGCAGCTAAAGTGCAAAAACTATCATGCGACTACCAAAGTTTGTATGGGAAAGGGGACGGGGGGGAGGGCGTGTATTTCTGTTTCTCGAGAGAGGGGAATTGCACTTTTGCTGGACCCTTGGTGTTCTGATATGGTGTTGTGAGATATGCATGAGCCTGAGACGCTAAGAGATGCGGCGAATGGGCTGTGGGAAAGGTGAGCCTAGGAAGGGCAGGTTTGAGGCTTTGGATACAAGTGCTCGGAGAGGTGCAGTTTACTCGAGTTCTGGGTGGAGGAATATGGTCCCCACTGTGCTTGAGTGCTGTATGCCAATGGCGAGAGAGAGCGGGTGATGATTGATGATCACCCACGCAGCAGCATAAGTTAACGAAGGATTTTGTGAGCAACACTGCAACTTCACAAAAAAATGGGGATTCAAAAAAAAGTAATGATTTAGGCGAATCAACTATCAAATAGTGATTCCTACAAGATCTTCCTTTCTTAAGATGTTTCCCACACATACCAAATATTTTCTTGTGGTATATTCTTTCTGTGCGCCACTAAGTATAATACACCACCGGTAACATTCGCTTAATTCTTATGCCCAAGTATGCATGTGGCAGTGTTATTGCTGGTCGAAATGTGCCGTGTAATGGAAGATTGCTAGGGTGGTACTCGAGTAGGTTTTCACTAGCCATGAAACACTAAGGACCAAGAGAAACTCTCTACTGAAGGTAGCCTAGAAATTTTATGAGTAGTCTCTGACAGTGATCAATAGATACCACTCTACGCTACCATCCCTCCTGATTATCTCAAGCTATTGGGCACGTCTTCCTTCCTGATAATGGCTACGATATCTCCTTGGCTTCAGGTTTGATGTAGGGCCACCTGCCCTTTTAGGACACTACAAGATACCTGCGCATTACAACAGTTTCCGGGAGTGTAGACTTTAGCGTGGCGCTAATCTAGGTTGTCGCCGCCTAATAAAAGATATGTTACTAAGCCTAGCCTCCACATTTTTGGAAATCTTGTGCAATACGGTACTCAAGTAGAAGATTACTAATTCCTAATGAGTAGGAATATTAATACGTCGGTCAAGGCACAATGCATGAGAGAAGGGATGGTATATTGAACTAACTATCACTGGGCGTACACTAGGGAATCAAAGGAGGGTCAAGGAAGAAGAAGGAAAGCTATGGGTGGTGGTGGTTTGCAGGAGGGAAGAGGAGAGGAAACTAAATGGGTGAAAAGAAAAAACAAAACAAAAGGAGACACGTTCATGTCATGAAACAGATAAATGCTGCGTGTACAAAGATGTGGCAAGAGAGTGGAAGGTGCACTGTAACCAGGTGGAATGCACGGGGGGGGGGTTGAAAATGGGGTAGATAGATAATATCACAGGGATAAGGGAAGACAAAGGAGATTATGAGAGAAAGACTATTCCTCCAACAGGAAAACACACAGTACGACAACCACTTCAAGCAATAATAGCAATCCTGACATAAACAAAGCTAATTTCTATACAGCGGCCTAGCACGGGAAATCCCATGCTTGCTCTGCAAGTGTGCAGTTAGATTATCCACCCGTTTGATCCCGCGATCGCCAACGTGCACGCACCCCGCGACCGGGCAATCCACGCGATCGTCGGAGTGCCGGGATTGGTAGTGGCGGTTGAAGGCTTGCTTGGTGGGAAAAGTGCCGGGCCAGGGGCAATTGGGCGCTTTGCAGGTGAATTTGCTGGGAGCGCAGGTGTGCGGACCGCTGTGGGAGGGTACATGTTAGTAGCAGGCTCTCGGTGAGAGTGAGGTAGTGGATTGAAGGGGGGGGGGTAACCTGTTGCCAGAGCACTTGGGGTATTCGCAGAATATGAGGATGGGATCTTGGCCGGCGTTTCTGGGAGGGCTTACTGGAGCAGGAGGGATCTCGAGGTTGGCTGCTCGGTTGTCTTCGTTAAGACCCTCGGGGGTATCGGCGGTGCCGCTCAACGGCCCTAGAACTGAATACCAACCATCTTCCTCTGGGTAGAGTGGGAGGTCGCCGAGTCCTGCAGGTAATTCCTGCCGGCCGCCGAATTCATCGAAGTCATGCAGGCTTATTTTGTATCCAAACCCCGCCCACTCCCTGATCAAGAGTTAAAAAAAAAAGCAAACAGCAACTCACATTTTTTCCGGTGATAGAAAGTTAGTAAGTAGCTAAAGTGCGAAAACTATCGTGCGACGAGCGAGATTTGTATGGGAGAGGGGACGGGGGGGAGGGCGGGTATTTCTGTTTCTTGAGGAAGGGAATTGCACTTTTGCTGGACCCTTGTTCTGATTTCACGTTGTGATATATGCATGAGCCTGAGACGCCAAGAGGTGCAGTGAATGAGCTGGGAAAGGTGAGCCTGGGAGGGGCAGATTTGAGGCTTTGTAGACTTGTAGAAGTGCGTTTTGCTGGGGGAGGAATGTAGCCTCTACCATACTTGGGTGCTGGATGCGAATGGCAGAAGAGGGCAGGTGATGATTAATAATCAGAGTGAAAAATGCAGCCAGACGAGAAATTTGGTGAGCAACATCGCAACTTCACAACCAAATAGCGGTATAAAAAAAAAAGTAATGATTCAGGTGCAACAGGTGTCAGATAGTTAAAAATAGTTGCTACAAGATCTTCCTTCTCTAAGATGCTTCCCACAGATATCGAATCTTTCGCTGTGGCATATTTTTTCTGTGTGCCTTTAGGTACAGTACAGTACACTATAGTACTATTCGCTAAATTCTCATGCCTAAGTATGCATCTGTGGCAGTGTTATTGCTGGTCGGAATGTGCAATGCGATCGAAGATTGGTAAGGGTGGTGCATTTTCACTGGCCATGAAAGAATAAGGACCTCTCTACCGAAGGTAGCCTAGAAATTTTATAAATAGTTTCGCACCCTCATGAATTGATGCCACTCTACGCTACCATCCCTCCTGATTATCTTAAGCTATTGGGCACTTCTTTCCTGATAATGGCTACGATATCACTTTGGCCTTCAGGTCTGGTCTGGAACCCCAGACCTTTAAAACGCTACAACGTACTATTTAAGCATTGCAAGGGTTTCCAGAAATTTAGACATTAGCGTGGCACTAACCTAGGTTCGGGGAGCCTAATAAAAAATTGTTACTAAGCCTAGCCTCCACATTTTTGGAAATCTTGTGCAATCGGTACTCAAGTAGATGATTACTAATTCCTAATAATTAGGAATATTGAAATGTAGGTCGAGGTGCAATGGTAGAAGCGATGGTATATTGAACTAACTATAACTGGGTATACACAAAAGAATCAAAAGAGGGTCAGGGAGCAGAAGGAAGGCTATGGGTGGTGGTTTGCAGGAAGGTAGAGGAAAAAAGGAGATGAAATAGGGGAAAAGAAAAAACAAAACAAAAGGAGACAAGTTCTTGTCATGAAACAAATAGATGCTGCGAGTACCAAGATTTGATAAGAGCGTGGAAAGTGCACCACAACTAGGTGAAATGTGGAGAGGGGATTGGAAATGCGGTAGATAGAGAATATCACAAGGGCAAGGGAAGATAAAGGAGATTATCAGAGAATGACTATTCCTCCAACAGGAAAAGACACAATACGACAACCGCTTCAAGCGATAATAGCAATCCTGACATAAACAAACCTAATTCCCATACGGTGGCCTGGCACGGGAAATACCATGCTTGGCCAGCAAGTCTGCTGTAAGATTATCGGCCCGTTTGATCCCACGATCTCCAACATGCAAATACCCCTCAACCGGGCAATTCACGCGGTCGTTGGAGTGCTGGGATTGATAGTGTCTGTTAAAGGCTTGCTTGGTTGGGAAGGTGCCGGGGCATGGGCAATTGGGTGCTAGGCAGGTGAATTTGCTTGGAGCACAGGTGTGGGGGCCTCTGTGGGAGGGTACATGTTAGTAGAAGGCACTGGGGAGAGTGAGGTAGAGGGTTCAGGGGGATTGCTAACTTGTTGCCAGAACACTTGCGGTATTCGCAGAATATAAGGTTGGGATCAGCGCGGGGGTTTCTGGGATGGTTTACGGGAGCAGGAGCGGGAGGGTTTGAGGGGTTGGCGGCTGGGTTGTCGTGGTAAATACCTCGGGGGATATCGGTGGTGCCGTGCAATGGTCCGAGGACGGAATACCAGCCATCTTCTTCTGGGTAGAGGGGGAGGTTGCCGAGGTCGGCTGGTAATTCGAGGCGGTTGCCGAGTTGGTCGAAGCCACTAAGCTATTGGCTGGTCACGGGGAAAGAATGATCGCTCTTCCTGCAGAGAGTTAAAAAAAAAGCAAACAGCGACTCACATTTTTTCCGATGTGATAGAAAGTTAATAAGCAGCTGAAGTGCAAAAACTATCGTGCGACTACCAAAATTTGTATGAGAGAGGGGACGGGGGGAGGCCATGTATTTGTGTTGCTTGAGGAAGGGAATTGCACTTTTTCTGGACCCTTGGTGTTCTGATATCGCGATGTGATATATGCATAAGCCTGAGACACCAAGAGATGTAGCGAATGGGCTGTAGGAAAGGTGAGCCTGGCAGGGGTAATTTTGGGGATTTTGATACTGGGAGAGGTGCGGTTTACTCGAGTACTGGGGGAGGGATATAGTCTCTACCGTACTTGGGTGTAGATGCAAATGGCGGAAGAGGACAGGTGATAATTAATGATCACATTGAAAAATACACCCTGAGCAGAAATTTGGTAAGTAACATCGCAACTTCACAACAAAATACCAGTACTTGTAGGGTAAAAAATAGAATAAAATAATGATTCAGGTACATAAAGTGTTAGATAGTTAAAAATAGCTGCCTCAAGATGTTTATTCTCTAAGATGCTTCCCGCACCTATCGAATGTTTCCCTGTGAGATATATTTTTTGTGTGCTTTCAGGTACAGTACACTACAGTAATATTCGCTGAATTCTCTGCCCAAGTATGTATCTGTGGCAGTGTTGTTGCTGGTCGGAATATGCCATGCGATCGAAGATTGGTAAGGGTGGTGCATAACACCAATCATGAAAGAATAAGGATTTCGAGATACTCTCTATCGAAGGTATCATAGCCTAGAAATTTTATGAGTAGTCTCTCATATCCATAAATAGATGTTACTCTACGCTACCATCCCTCCTGATTATCTCAAGCTATTGGGCACGCCTCCTTCCCTGATAATGGCTACAATATCACTTTGGCCTTAAGGTCTGGTCTAGGACCCCCAGCCCCTTTAGAACACTACAACTACTACTAGACCTGCGCCTTGAAACAGTTCCCAGAAATGTCAACTTTAGCATGGCGCTAACCTAGGTTGTTGCCGCCTAATAAAAGATATGTTACTAACCCTAGTAGCCGCATTTTTGGAAATCTTGTGCAATACTCAAGTAGATGATTACTAATTCCTAATAAGTAGGAATATTAATATGTCGGTCAAGGCGCAATGCATGAGAGAAGCGAGGGTATATTGAACTAACTATCACTGGGCGTACACAAGGGAATCGAAGGAGGGTCAAGGAAGAAGAAGGAAAGCTATGGGCTGTGGTTTGGAAGAAGGTAAGAGGAAAGGAAACTAAACGGGGAAAAAGAAAAAACAAAAAAAAAGGAGACACGTTCATGTCATGAAACAGATAAATGCTGCGTGTACAAAGATGTGATAGGAGAGTGGGAAGGTGTACCGTAACTAGCTGGAATGTGGAGAGAGGATTGGAAATGGGGTAGATAGAGAATATCACAAGGGCAAGGGAAGACAAAGGAGATTAGAAGAGAAAGACAATTCAACCCTCTGGAATCCACATGGCAAGATGAGGACCTGAAATACCACCAACAACCGTGAGAGATGACTTAATTCCCATATTGCAACATAGCACGGGAAATCCTATGCCTGCTCAGCAAGTGTGCGGTAAGATTATCGGCCCGCTTGATCCCGCGATCTCCAACATGCAAGCACCCCTCAACCGGGCAATCCACGCGGTCGTCGGAGTGCTGGGATTGGTAGTGGCGGTTGAAGGCTTGCTTGGTCGGGAAGGTGCCGGGCCAGGGGCAATTGGGTGCCAGGCAGGTGAATTTGCCCGGGGCGCAGGTGTGGGGGCCGCTGGTGGGCAGGTTAGTGTTGTGTATCTAATGCAAGTAAAGTATAAGGGGGGAGGAGGGGGGAACCTGTTGCCGGAGCACTTGGGGTTTTCGCAGAATGTAAGGTTGGGATCGGCGCGGGAGTTTCTGGTGGGGTTTACGGGAGCGGGTGCGGGAGGGTTGGCGGGGTCGGCTTCCTGGTGCCCTAAATTGGCAATCTCGGGGTTATCGGTAGTAATCCTCGGTCCGAGAACTGAATACCAGCCGTCTTCTTCGGGGTAGAGAGGGAGATTGCCGGGGCCGGCGGGGAATTGGAGGTGGCTGTCGAGTTCGAAGAAACTAACGAGCCTGCATACCCTACAGGGGGTTAACAAAAAAAAAGCAAATAGGGACTCACATTTTTTCCGGTGTGATAGTAAGTTGAGTAAGCAGCTAAAGTGCAAAAACTATTGTGCGACTACCAAAGTTTGTATGAGAGGGGTCGGGGGGGGAGGGCGGGTATTTCTGTTTTTTGAGGGAGAAGAATTGCACTTGTGGCGGACAACTTGGTGTTCTGATATTACGAAGTGAGATATGCATAAGCCTGAGACGCCAAGAGGTGCAGCGAGTGGGCGGTGGGAAAGGTGAGCTCGGGAGGGGTAGATTTGGAGATTTGGGTGCTGGGAGAGGTGCGGTTTACTAGGGGAAATGTAGTCTCTGCCATACTTGGGTGCTCAATGTGAATGGCGGAAGAGGGCGGGTGATGATTAATGATCACGGTGAAAAATACGGCCTAACGAGAAATTTGGTGAGTAACATTGCAACTTGACGACAAAATAGCAGTATAAAAAAGAAGTGATGGTTCAGGTGCAACAGGTGTCAGATAGTTAAAAATAGTTGCTACAAGATCTTCCTTCTCTAAGATGCTTCCCACACTTATTGAATCTTTCTCTGTGGCATATTTTTTCTATGTGCCTTTAGGTACAGTACACTACAGTACTATTCGCTAAATTCTCATGTCCAAGCATGCATCTATGGCGATGCTATTGCTGGTGGGAATGTCATGCGATCGAAGATTGGCAAGGGTGGTGGTACATTTTCACCAGCCGTGAAAGAAAAAGGAGTTCAAGATACTCTCTACCGAAGGTAGTCTAGTAATTTTATTAGTAGTCTCTAACAGTCATGAATAGATGCCACTCTACGCTACCATCCATCCTGATTATCTTAAGCTATCGGGCACGTCTTCTTTCTTGATAATGGCTACGATATCACTTTGGCCTTCAGGTCTGGTGTAGGGCCCCCGTACCTTTAGAACACTACAACGTACCTACGATTTCAAAAGTGTCCGGGAGCGTAGACTTTGCTGTGGCGGAAATTTAGGTTGTTGCCGCCTAATGGGGGATATGTTACTAAGCCTAGCCTCCACATTTTTGGAAAAATCTTGTGCAATATGATACTCAAGTAGATGATTACTAATTCCGAATGAGTAGGAATGTTAATATGTCGGTCAAGACGCAATTCATGAGAGAAGTGATGGTATATTGAACTATCACTGGGCATACACAAGGGAATCAGAGGAGAGTCAGAGAAGAAGGAAAGCCATGGGAGGTGATTTGCCAGAAGTAGAGGAAAGGAAACGAATGGGGGAAAAAAAGAAAAAACAAAAGTAGACACGTTCATGTCGTGAAACAGATAAATGCTGCGTGTACAAAGATGTGATAGGAGAGTGGGAAGGTGTACCGTAACTAGCTGGAATGTGAAGGGAGGATTGGATATGGGGTAGATAGAAAATATCCCAAGGGCAAGGGAAGACAAAGGAGATTAGAAGAGAAAGACAATTCAACCATCTGCAAACCACATGGCAAGATGAGGATTTTAAATACCACCAACAACCGTGATATAGATGACTTAATTCCCATATTGCAGCATAGCACGGGAAATACCATGCTTGCTCAGCAAGTGCGCGGCAAGATTATCCGCCCGCTTGATCCCGCGATCTCCAACTTGCATGCACCCCGCAACCCGGCAATCCACACGGTCGTTGGAGTGCTTGGATAGATAGTGTCGGTTGAAGGCTTGCTTGGTCTTGAAGGTACCGGGCCAGGGGCAACTGGATGCCAGGCAGGTGAATTTGCCGGGAGAGCAGGTGTGGGGGCAGCTGTAGGGGGTAAAAATACATGTTAGTAGAAGGCTCTCAGTGAGAGTGAGGTAACTTTAGTGGAGTGCTAACCTGTTGCCAGAGCACTTGCCGTATTCGCAGAATATAAGGTTGGGATAGGCGTGGGCGTTTCTGGGAGGGTTTACGAGATCGGGAGCTCGAGGGATGGCGGGGTTGGCAGCGGGGTTGTCGTCGTTAATACCCTCAGGGAGATCGGCGGTGCCGTTCCATGGTCCGAGGACTGAATACCAGCCATCTTCTCCCGGGTAGAGGGGGAGATTGCCGAGAGCTGCAGGTAATCCGGTTCGGTTGCCGAGTTCATCGAAACCACAAAGCCGATGGAGGGCTGGCAACGCAGAGTTATGCTTCCTGCTCAAGGGTTAAAAAAAAAAAGCAAACAGCAACTCACATCTTTTCCGGTGTGATTGAAAGTTAGTAAGCAGGTAAAGTGCAAAAACTATCGTGCGACAAGCAACATTTGTATGGGAGAGGGGACGGGGGGGATGGCGTGTATTTGTGTTGCTTGAGGAAGGGGATTGCACTTTTGCTGGACCCTTGTTGATCTGATATCGTGATGTGATATATGCATAAGCCTGAGACTTTAGGAGATACAGCGAATCGTCAGTGGGAAAGGTAAGCCTGGGAGGCAGGTTTGAGGGTTTGGGTACTGGTAGAGGCACATTTTGCAGGGGGAGGAATCTAGTCTCTACCGGGCTTGAGTGTGGATGCGAATGGTGAGAGAGGGCAGGTGATGATTAATGATCAGAGTGAAAAATACAGCCTAACGAGACATTTGGGGAGCAACACCGCAGCTTCACAACGAAATAGCAGTAAAAAAAAAAAAGGAATGATTCAGGTGCATCAGGTGTCAGATAGTTAAAAATAGTTTCTACAAGATCTTCCTTTTCTAAGATGCTCCTCACACATATCGAATCTTTTGCTGTGGCATATTTTTTCTATCTATGATACCGTTAGGTACGGTAAACTACTGTTCCATTAATTCTAGCACCCCTCGGATATACATCTATGGCAGTGTTGTTGCTGGTGTGAATGTGCCAGGCCACCGAGGGTTGCAAGGGGTTGTACATTTTCACCAGCCAAGAAGCAATAACGACTTCAAGAGGCTCTCTACTTAAGTACCGAAAATAGCCTGATTTTATGAATTGTTCTTCACAGTCATTAAGAGACGCCCCTCTACGATACCGGCACTCCTGATTATCTGAAAGTGTCGTGGACCTCTTCTTTCCCGATAATGGAGGTCTTTTAGCTTTTGACAGGGACAATATCCTTTTTGATTTTTGGTCTGGCCTAGGGCCTCCTGCGCATTTAGAACTCTACTACGTACTCGCGCATTACAAAAGTTTCCGGAAAAAAACGTAGACTTTGGCGTGGCGCTAACCTAGGTCTGGCCGGCTAATAAATGGCATTAAGCCTATCCTCCACATTCCAGGAAGTTTTTGCAAAATGCGCAAGTAGATGATTATTAATTCTTAATGATCAGGAATATTAATATGTCGGTCGAGGAGCAAGGGTAGAAGCTACAGTATATTGAACTAACTATAACCGGACGTATACAAGGGAATCGAAAACAGTGTTAAGGAAGAAGAAGGAAAGTTATGGGTGGTGATTGGCAGGAAGGTAAGAGGAAAGAAAATTCAATGGGGAAAAAGAAAGGTGGAGGTACAAAAGGAGACAGGTTCTTGGAACGAAACAGATAGATGTTGAGAGTAATAAGCCGTGTTAAGAGAGTAGGATGGTGTGCCATAAATAGGAAGAATCTGAGGGGGGGTTGGAAATGGCATAGAGAGCAAATATCGTAGAGACAAGGGAAGACAAAGGAGATTATGAGAGAACGAGAATCCCACCATCCGGAAAACACATAAGACGAGGAACCGTAGTAATACCACCAATTCTGACATTGATGACTTAATTCCCATACGGCGGCCTAGGACTGGAAATACCATGCTTGCTCAGCAAGTGTGCGGTAAGATTATCGGCCCGCTTGATCCCCCGATCTCTAATGTGCAAAACACCCTTCAACCGGGCAGTCTACACGGTCGTTGGAGTGGTTGGATTGATAGTGACGGTTGAAGGCTTGCTTGGTCTTGAAGGTGCCGGGCCAGGGACAATTGGGTGCCTTGCAGATGAATTGGCGAGGAGCGCAGGAGCGGGGGCCGCTGTGGAAAGGTAGAGCATATGTTAGCATTATATATGATCGTGGCTGGTGGAAGTTAAGTTGGGGAGAAAGAGTAGGGGTTAACCTGTTGCCGGAACACTTGCGGTATTCGCAGAATATAAGGATGGGATCCGGGCGGGCATTTCTTGGGGGGTTCACGGGAGTGGGAGGGATATCGAGATTGACTGCCGGGTTGTCTTCGTTAACACCCTCGGGGATATCGGCGGTACCCTTCCATGGTCCCAGAACTGAATACCAGCCACCTTCTTCGGCATAGAGCGGGAGATCGCCAAGTCCTGCGGGTAATCGGAGTGGGTTGCCGAGTTCATCGAAGCCATGGTAATTCCTGTTTGTGTTAAAAAAAAAAAAGCAAATTGTGACTCACATCTTTCCTGTGTGAAAGTCGGTTATGTAAGCAGCAGAAAGTGCAATAAATATAGCCCTACAACCAAGATCTGTATGAGAGAGGGACGGGGGGGGTGCTGGGTATTTCTAATTCTCGGGGAGGGGAATTGCACTTTTGCTTGACCCTTGTTGTTCAGATATGGCGATGTGATATATGCATGAGCCTGAGAGTTAAAAAAAACTAAAGCGAATAGTTGGTGGTAAACGTGAGCCTGGGACCTGCAAGTCTAAGGCTTGTGCATAGCTAGCTTTTACAACTCGAGCTGTTGGAGCAATAGGCACTCGAGTGGGTAAATGAGCCTGAATTGACAAGGGTATCCGCACAGCAACCACGGATGACCCCTAAGAACGTTGCGTGTTCTTACTTCTACCTTCTACTTCCCGGAATCTGCCACATGGGGTACGGTAAAGCAGACTATCACGATAGAGATTTGACCAGAGCTACACGAAAGACTCTATAGTCGGGGGTTTGGTAGCATGTAAAAGGATAATATTATGCAACCGGGGGCTGAGTAAAGGCTAATTTCGATGAATAGTTTCTCCTGTTTACAGTGCTGGGGATTTATTGTGTGGCTAAGGAATACTGGTATGTTGGGTTTTCATTTCTACTGTCCGATGATAGCCCAAACTCTGAATACCTCGCTTACGATTTTGAGTGAATTGTTTTTTAATCCTTCTTATCTTGCCCTGGTCCGGTTGGCTGGATCTAGTAAACTGCTTCCAAGCTGGCAAATGGACGGGGGTAAAAATTAAGCGACCGAGGGTAGGTGGCCAGCATTGAAGACATCTGCTATGCCTTTTTTTTTTTTTTTTTAGCATCATTTTAGTATTGTTTAAGGTACAAACTCCGATATGCAGATCGCTCTAAGACAGGAAAAACCTCCACCTACAGTCCATCCCGCATCCCTTGTACTAAAGCCCTCTGACCCTGCCCAACACCAAAGCGCCCGGTACTATGGATAGAAACTACAGAAGAGTGTACAGGCCTGTATACAACGAACCAAAAAACCTCCACAGATGTGCAGCCCATAAGAAAACCCTCAACCCCAACAGTGAACAACCAAGGAAAGTACAGAATCCTGAAAAAACTCAAGGAAGAAAAATCCCAGCCGAACCCTTAAGCAACCCACCCATAGCCCAATGACTGACCCCATTCTGCCGCAGCAGGGGAGGGACCAAGGAGGCAGCAGGACAAAGCTATAGGCCATAATCACACACAAAGAGGCAATCACATCACTAGGGCCTGGGGAACTTACGTCCCGGAGGAAGGGCAGAAAAGACTACCAAGAGAAAGATCGGGAACCAAAACCAAAACAAACGGAAGTGTGTGGCAGGGCGAAGTAGCGACCGTAGGCCAACCGGAAACGAGACCGGGAGGCAGTGCATGTCACCTGGAGGCAACAGAGGCGGCAGGCATGAAGCCCCTACTCCAAACACAGGCAAAAGCCACGCACCCAGCCATAACAATCACCCAAGCCCAGAGATCAGAAGGTAACAGAGGCCCAGGGTGTAGAAGCAGTAGGGTGCCAGCCGATCCGACTGTGAGGAGAAGAAAAGAAGGAGGGGTAGACCCAAATCTATGCTGTGAAAACTATTGGTAACCGTGTTTGTGTTTGGACTAGGCAGCCTCTCAAAGAAAAGAGAGAACAGAGAAATCGACTGTGGCCTGTTGAAGTGTTTTCTCTTAATGCAAACCGTGTTCCTGGCTGCCTGTAACATGGGCGTTGAAAAGAGTGTTGCTGACCATGCAAATGCTATAAGCGAAGCAGAGCAAAAGCGGGGTAGGAAGAGGAAACATCATCAAAAGAAGACGAAACCATCAACCCAGAGAGAAGAAAGCCCAAAGGGATGAACCTAAAGGCAGGGGGGAGTAGAGGAGGTATGACTCCACCCCCTAGAGTGAGCTCATGGCGGGGGGTGGAGGGTAGAAAACTGGTGATAATCTCGTGGTGTTGAGATTTCAATTGCCGGGTGTGTAGAGGAGACAGAGGATGCATCTGCTATGCCTTAATATAAGACAAATGAAAGTAAATACGGTAACTAGTGCACTACTGACCAGCATTTATTCTCTCAGGGGTGCTCTAGGCTAAACTGCAGAAGAAATCGGAGTCCTATAGCCTGGACTATTAGTAGCAGTTTAGCCCGTAGTGAACTCGTAGTGTGGTATGTCTAGCTATGGATAGGGGCACATGAGTCGTGAGGTTAGCGAGAAGCTCTCGGCCGCGTAATTTTGTCGACACTGTTGTGTGCCGCGTTGCGCAATCTGGCGCACTTTATCACATTGTGAACTCGGCATTTCCACACTGCGGCAGTCTTGGGTGGAAGCTTTTCGCGGGTGGGGGTCATGAACCAACCGAAGCGAAGAGTGCGGAAAAATATATTTCCTTCCCGTTGAGAATAAAGTGTAGCTGAGCTTGAAGGCCTCCCCACGCATTTTGCCAAGATTAGTACCGATAAATGCAAAGCATCCGAAGACTCTTTAAATGGTCAAATCCGATATTAATAGAAGAGCCATATGTATGAATGCGCTTGGCTAGAGCAGGATTAAGTTCCTTTTTTCTTTCTTTCTTTGCGCCACATACTATTAATCGCACTCTTGTCTATGTTTTGTGGCACAGGCTGAGCATTCATACCAAGAAAGTCGCTCAAAATGCCATGTTAATAAATTTAATACTGGTATGGTAAATTCTTTCTGAGTTCACTAGATATTTACTCTGGTATCTCGCTTAATCGATTCAGGATTAAATTTGAACCTGACCCATTGTAGCTTCTAAGAGGAGGCTATTCATTATCGCCTTTAACAACCCTTATAGCTTAACTTAGGTAGGATGTAAGACGCTATCTGGTTTTGACAAATTTCTCAGCGGTTCGAGAGAGGGACAATCGGGGATTCCTTTAGCAACTCCAAGAGAGCAAGCACACTAAAATTGCAGATTTTCCAGCCATCGTATTTCCACAGATCTCTTGAAACTTAACTTTACCTTCGGGAATTCTTTGGGAATTCTTAGCATTTATGGTGTATAATATCCATATACTTATTCCAGGCCTCTCTACAGAGTTTTCTTACAACCCTCTAAGCACATGAACTGGATGAGGCGTGTCTCCCACCCAAAAACCGAGGCCTTAGTAGCTATAGTATCCTCCATTAGCTCAAATAACCGAACATCGCGATGCAAAGGAGCACTTTCCCAATACCCTGCTTCTCAGCAGATGACTACTACGTAAAACCACAATTAAAAAAATATTTAAAATTAGAATAAATACATAATCCTAATGAGTATCATACCATTCATCTACCGAATTAATAGTTTTAGTCGTGGTAAAGGAATGGCGGGGTTCGGAAGTGAGGGGGAGGGGGAGGGGTTGAGAGTAGCGTTGTAGAACTTTGCGAGGACTTGTGCGACCAGGCTGGAGGAGAAAACGCAACCGTCGCATGTTTCTATTTTGACTTTGCCGCCAGAAAGGAGCAGTCTCCCGTGAACATGTTGGGTAGCCTGCTGAAACAGTTGTTTTTGGACTTGAGGAGATCCCGGAGGAGATATCGAGAGCGTACAAAGACCGAAAGAATGCTATTGGGGGCCAGGGACCGCAAATTCCAGCTATTTTAAAGATGCTACAGACACCTCTTCTAAACGCCGCGCGTTCATATGCATTGATGCCCTAGATGAATGTGCGGCAGAACACCGGGGCGAGCTGCTCGATTCAGTAAATGAACTCGTCCAACAGTCTCCGGGCACTCGAGTATTTGTGACCGGAAGACCGCACATACTACCCGAGATCGGAACGCGTCTTGCTGGAAGGGTGGCCAGTGTATCCATCAGCCCCAAGAGGGGAGATATAATTAGGTATCTTCATAGCAGGTTGGCCGCGGACACAACTCTCGATGTGATGGATAGTACTCTCGAGGCAGATATCCTGAAGAAAATTCCGGATGATATTTCAGAAATGTATGTAGAAGCAATACTCGGGAGCCTACCTCAAGTCATCTACTAACAGATACATATCTAGATTTCTATTGGTCTCCCTTAATATCGATGCGATTCTGCAAGAAACCACTCTCTACCGTAGGCGACAAAAGCTCAGCACAATGACCGATGGCTTGGGGTTGGAGAGTGCTTATGGTGAAAATTTAGGTCGGATAAAGGGACAGGACAGGCCGAGAGCAATGCTTGGCATGGCAGCTTTGATGTGGGTCTGTCATTCCGAAAGGCCATTGAAAGCTGTTGAATTGTGTCACGCCCTCGCAGTCAAGATAGGGTCACCAAATTTGAATGTAGACGATGTCCCTTCAATAGGGACAGTGCTAGCATGTTGCCAAGGACTCGTCGCTGTAGACAATAAGGCTTCCACGGTCCGGTTAATCCATTTTACCCTTCAAGAGTACCTCCGGGCTCATCCTGAGCTCTTTTCTACAGTTCACGCGACCATGGCAGAGACCTGCTTAAGCTATCTGAATTCTCAGCAGGTCAGAGTTCTTTCGGCGAGGACCTCTCCCGATCTGCACAGCACACCTTTTCTCGTATATTCCTCCCTGTATTGGGGAATCCATGCGAAAAGGGACTATTCGGATTGTGCCAAACGGCTTGCATTGAAGCTATTTGACGACTACAACGATCATATATCCACTAAAATCCTCTTGGAAGCACAAGATGAATATTCGTACGCAATTGATTTCGGTGGACTCCACCTCTTCAGTGGCCTACATTGTGCATCTCTGTTCGAGGTTGTTGAGATTGTAACTAGCTTGATATAGAGGCGGAAAGCTGTGATATCAACCAAAGGGACTGCGTGGATAATACACCTCTTGTGTGGGCTGCTTGTAATGGGCACGAGAGAGTTGTTGAAATCCTACTTCGCCGAGATGATATCAACCCTGAAAAAGCGGGTAATTACGGCCAAACACCACTTTGGAATGCCGCTAGGAATGGACACGTGGGAGTGATCAAAATGCTACTCGAACGGGACGAGGTCAACGCCGACAAGCCGAATAATTACAGCCAAGGGCCGCTCTGGTTCGCTGCTTTCAATGGATACGAGGGAGTGGTGAAGATACTGCTCGAAAGAGGCGAGGTCAATCCCGACAAGCCTGATAACGATCGTCGAACACCACTGTGGGGTGCCGCTTGGAATGATGTGGGAATAGTGAAAATACTTCTCGATCAGGACGAAGTCAACCCTGACAGTCCACATACCGACGGCCGAACGCCGCTCTGGTCTGCTTTCAGAATGGGTATGAAGGAGTGGTGAAAATGTTCCTCGAACGAGATGAGATAAATCTCGAAAAGTAAGATAACGGCGGTCAAACCCCACTCGGGAGCGCCGCTTGGAATGGGCACGCGGGAGTAGTCAAAATGCTTCTTGAACGAGACGAGGTAAATCCCGACAAGCAAGATAACAACGGCCGAACGCCACTCGGGAGCGCCGCTTGGAATGGGCACCTGGAAGTGGTGAAAAGGCTTCTCGAACGGGACGAGGTCAACCCCGACAAGCCACAAAACGATGGACGAACACCTCTCTGGTGTGCTGCTTATAATGGGCACGAAGGTGTGGCGAAAATGCTTCTCGAACGAGATGAGGTCAACCCTGACAAGCCAGCTAATGGCGGCCGAACACCGCTCCGGTGTGCCGCTTGGAATGGGCACGCGGGAGTAGTGAAAATGCTACTCGAACGGGACGAGGTCACCCCTGACAAGCTAGATAACGACGGCCCAACGCCGCTCTCGTATGCTGCTAGCAATGGGTACGCGGCAGTGGCTGAAATTCTCCTTGCAAGGGACGACGTCGACCCCGGTAAACCAGATGAGGTTGGCCAAACACCACTCCGGCTAGCTACTCGGCACGGTCACACCGCGGTGGTGGCGCTGCTGCTGCGCGGGGGGCCCCTGAGCGTGATCTAAAATTTCCATCACATTCTTGTTATAAATCCTCTCTACATATTTCTTGTTCACTTCTTTATCTCTCATTCATTCCATTTTCCACTTTTCCTTCCTAGAGTGCAGTAGACCTGAGTGCTATTTGGACAATATAGAGAATGGAACCACAAGGTGTAAGTTTTTCTGAAAATCGCAAAGTAGTGTGGGCCCTAGCGTTAACTAAGACATCATTGTGATTTATTTCCACTCTGGGCATGGCGAAAAAAAGGTCGTGCTCGCATCCTACTACCCTCAAGGTGTAGGCTTGAAAATGAGGTTGGGAGGCTACCCACACTTGTTAGCTTTGGTCGTCAAAGAGGATTAGTACAGTTAGGGGTCTTTAAACTGGGAAAGACAACTCCAATTCTGCGAGCATTGTATAAACCCGGAAAGATTTGATATGTACTCAAACCCTTCCTGCATGTTCTCAGGTGCGGATTCCCGGTAATTATGGGCTGTAGCAGAAAGGTAAAGTAAAGACTCCCGCCTTCTAGAGCTTTCCATCCCTAACGCCATGATACCCGGGAATGCTCCACCACGATCCCCCTCTTAGTTTTTGTGCGTTCCCTTTTTGAGTATAGTCCCCTGCCATCAAAACTTTGGAGTGGAAATACTCAACCAAGGCTAGGGGAATTTTTAAGCTTTGTTGACATGCAGTCTTGTCCCCGGGATGCCCCTAGAGGGTTGTTACTCTCCTCCGGGGTCAGCAATTAATCTTATCTATATATTTTTGCATGAATCGTCAGCAACCCTCAGGCTCTTGTGTGCTTGAAAGATAGCTAGTATTTTCGTGTTCATCTAGTATCCCATGTGAGCTTGTAAAGGGTGGTCAAGCCGCCCAGACCCTGGCGCAATCTGTATCTCTTGCCCCAAATACATCAAACAAGGACAAAATGTCACGAACCCTTGTGCAAACGCAGCGGGATGTCTCTGTTGCCTAAACGCGAGCCAAGCCGCTTACAAAATTCGTTGAATTCCGCATGCATCATCTGTTAGTGTTGCATCCTACCACAAGCTTCAACCCCCCACCCCATACAGTATGATACCCTAAAAACCGAAATAATTGAGAATCTCGCTAAGACGTTGGACTTGTCTCTCCTGGTAAGGTCTGTGTCTCAAGCGAGGGCTGAAGAAGAATCTTCTCACTGTGTTCCCCCCCCTATCCAAAGCCGGAAATTCAGACGTCTTAGCACCATTCTCAATTATTATGGATCTTACGGTAAACACCTAACACTTTATTGTAATTCAGAATATTTTCTTATACTAGCCCAGCTATCAGCGTGTGGTGAACTCACTGGCACTTGATTATACCAATACATTCAACATTGTATTGTGTATCATGCTATGTAAACATAGGGCCGGTTTAACTGACCACCTACCATAGTTCTAAAATTTGGACAACAAAGCCACAAGTACTGTACAGGGGAGCCATCTCCACCACCATTGTTTCCCGGTACACTGTGCAAAGCGTTTATGCAAGTTTGTATCATCCCAAGTTCTTGTTGCTAGATAGCGAAAACGTGGCGGAGGTGAATTCGCGAATTCCACTAGACTCTAAACCGCCCACAATGGTAGTTAAATGCCATTTGCTTGCCTGCGCGACTCAGGCAGTCAGACCTTCCTTGAGGACGGGCACCATCTCCAGCTGCTAGAGGGCAGGCTATAGATTGATGGGCTCGGCGCGTTCAAACCCTAAAGCCGGGAGAACAACAGTTTGACCACGTTAGAAAAAAATTGAGGGAGGAGTGATGATAACTAAGCTACCCGCTTGGAGATAATAAACCTCAATTGCAGAAGATTGTTAACTTCCTGAAGGGGAATTGAAACTTTTGTCTATTTACTGTACTAGTCATAGTTTTGGTTATATTTCAGCGAAATATATACCAATACTGTTCATTAATAGTTTCTTTCCTGGTTTACATGAAATACTCAGGTGTCTCTTTAGGTTACTTGTAGTTTAGTAGTAAATTTTGGATTTCCACAATATTAAGCTTTGATAAAGAGCTACCAATATATTTAACTACATTTGAATTGAATACTCAGGTGAGCTGTAGGGGGTGATTTGGTTTGGGCAAACTTAACTCGGGGTGGTTAGAATGGTAGTAAATGTAGGAACCTGCTCAGGTCACACTTCTCCGAACGATCTTAAGGGTGCACAGTACATGGCTGGTAGGATATACATTAAAAGGAATGCCCCTATCTTTATAGAACTCAAGTTAGCACAGTGCTCGAGTGAATTTACTCGTACAAGGCTGCCGGAATATCTTACTCGTCTCGACTTACATCGCGGGCTGTGCTGTGATTCTTGAAGTTAGGAGATATTTGTGTTAAGGGGTTGATTCACTCATATGGATCGATGCGCTTATATGTATGTCAAGCCGGACAATACTGTGGGAAACCATGACATGCTGCTCGGCATGCTCTCACGATACTTCCTTCGTTGTGCGGGCTGCTTCTGAGAACGTACTTGTTTGTGGCTTCAGAAATGTGCTTTGGATTCGGGCATATGCTTTGGCTTCGGGAGTGTTTTTGTATTTTTCGGGAAAGGATTTCGAATGCGGGAATGCGCGAGAGTTTCGGAACCGTGTCAGCCCCCGAGAAAGCTGTGAGAAAAGCGGAACGCTGTGAGCTGTGAGGGTAGCGGGTAAGAACTGGAGGCCCGGGGGCTATGGGCAATAGAAGTTTGTTTTTTCTTTGCTAGCCCGGGGGTGTGGGCAGGGAGAAGGGGGGACTTACATGGAATGGCAGTCTAGTAGCTCATGGGGGGTGGGAGGTCTTCGGAGCGGGGAAGTTCACCCCATTCAACCACAACCATAACTATCACAACTAACCAACAGCAAAAACCCGATCATTATATATATCAATTACGGTACTCGGGTCCGGAGTGCGCGATCGATTTCGTGTGAGAACTCTTGGCCTTTCGTAGCCGCAGTTTTGTTTTGTTTGCTTTGTCGCCGTCGGACCACGTCTTAAAAGTACCAGTGGAGCCGCTCTGGTATGGTATTGCACCGGAGCGCAAGTCTTGTGTTGACCCGCAAGATACGATGGTGCTTAAATTGGTGGCAGTCGTTGGGAACAAGTGGAGTTCATGCTTATGGCTTGGCAGATAGTGAAATAGCAACACCCCCCCACTTTCCCAACCATTTGCTCCTCAGCGAGAAAATTCTTTTCTCCGGATGGGAGTTAACTATTCCGGAGAGTATGTAAATATGTATTGCTATAATGTTGCTAGGAATAAGTGCAATCATTCTATCTTTGAGGGCAAAAGTTGGTCGGAGTTTATGGTCACCGAACGGCCAGGTGTGAACCCAACTTTTTCCCACGGCTGGTGGGGTTCTCATGCTATCAATACAGTAGGCAGAAGCGGTGTACGTACAATAGCGTTGTCACAAAGTTGAGGAGGCTGATCGGAGGGCCCCGAGGTATCCTTCAGGTTTCACAAAAAAACCCCTCTTCTCATGAATCCCCCGAGGTCCTTACTTTAGCGGACTCCATCACCCATCAACTCGTTCAATATCCTAAGCAGGAAAAAAGAGAAAATGTCCCAATCATTCAGTAATAATTACAACTCCTTCAATACCACCTACATCAACCCTCCTACTGCCGATGACAGATCCAATATCCTGGCCTGGCTATCCCCAATAGATCCTAAGTTACGCCATCAGGACGTCCGGGAGGGTAGAGTCGAAAATATAGGAGAATGGGTTTTACAAACAGAGGAGTTTGAAAGCTGGTGTGCGGGCAGTGGGGGAGCTGAATCCGATAAGGCAGTTTTGTTTTGTTATGGAGGTCCTGGTGTTGGTAAAACTTACGTTAGGTAACATGAATGAAGCTCGAGGAGTGGGAGAAAAAGGGCAAGTGCTAATAAGGGGGTTAGCTCGGTAGTAATAGACTATTTGTGCGGTCAGGCTGGAGAACGAAATGCCACTATTTCATGTTTTTATTTCGACTTCGCCGCCCAAAAGGAGCAGCCCCCGACAAGGGTTCTGGGCTCGATATTAAAACAGCTGGTTTTTGGACTCGAGGAGATCCCGGAGGAGATAACAAAAGCATACAAGGGCCGCAAAAATGCAATCGGTGGGCAGGCGCCGCAGATTTCGGATATTTTGAACATGCTGCAGACGACATCGGCCCGAAAGCGCGCCTTTATATGTATCGACGCTCTCGATGAATGTGCAACAGAACACCAAGTAAAACTTCTCAATTCACTCGGTCAACTCCTCCAGCAGTCTCCCGGTACTCGAATATTTGTGACCGGGAGACCGCACATTCTACCTGAAATCGGAACGCGCCTTGGTGAAAGAGTAGCAAGCATATCCATAAGTCCTAAGAGGGACGATATTATCACATATCTCCAGAGCAGGCTATCCACTGATACAACCTCAGATGCGATGGACAGTGCTCTGGAGGCAGACATCTTGGAGAAAATCCCTAGCGATATTTCAGAAATGTATGTAGAAGCAACAACACTCCGGAACCTACCTCAAGTTATCTACTAACAGATACATATCTAGATTCCTGCTAGCCTCGCTGAATATCGATGCGATCCTGCAAGAAACCACAGCCCGTCGCAGGCGACAAAAGCTAAACGCAATTACGGACGGCTTGGGGCTGGAGAGTGCTTATGGGGAGAGTTTGGGTCGGATAAAGAGACAGGGTGGGGGTAGAGCAAGGCTTGGCATGACCGCCTTGATGTGGATCGCTCACTCGGAGCGTCCTTTGAAGGCTGACGAATTATGTCACGCGCTAGCGGTCGAAATAGGGTCACTGAATCTCCATACCGACGATGTTCCGTCAATAGCAACAGTCATAACTTGTTGTCAAGGGCTTGTCGCTGTAGACAAGGAGGCTTCCACGATCCGGTTAATCCATTTTACCCTTCAAGAGTACCTCCGCGCTCATCCCGATCTTTTTGGCAAAGTTCACTCAACGATGGCCGAGACCTGCTTAAGTTTTCTGAATTCACAACAGGTCAAGGCTCTTTCGGCAAGAACCTCTGCTGAGCTTCCAGGCCAACCTTTTCTTGAATATTCTTCCGTTTATTGGGGAGTGCATGCAAGAAGGGACCTTTCGGATTTCGCAAAGCTGCTTGCACTAAAGCTGTTTAACGACTGCAATTACCACATATCTACCGAGGTCCTCTTGGAATCCCTGCAAGAACACACATGTGATATTGATTTCAATAAGCCCCACCTCTTCAGTGGCCTACATTGTGCATCTTTCTTCGGGATTGCGGAGATTGTAACTAGTTTGATAGAGGTGGAAGGTCGTGATATCAACCAAAGAGACTGTGTGGATAATACACCTCTCATGTGGGCTGCTCTCAATGGTCACGAGCGAGTTGTTGAAATCTTGCTGGGACAGGGCGACGCTAGCCCCGACAAACCGGGGGAGGACGGTCAAACACCGCTCTGGTTTGCGGCTTGGAAGGGGAGCGAGGGCGTGACGAAAATGCTTCTCGAACGGGACGAGGTCAGCCCCGACAAGCCTGATAATAAGGGCCGAACCCCGCTCTGGGGCGCCGCATTGGGTGGGTGCGACGGAGTGGTGAAAATGCTGCTCGAACGGAACGAGGTGAACCCCGACAAGCCAGGTAGTGATGGCCAAACACCCCTTTTGTGTGCTGCTTCCAATGGGCACGAGGGAGTGGTGAAAATGCTCCTCGACCGAGACGAGGTCAACCCCGACAAGCCTGATAATGACTGCCGAACACCGCTCTGGTGTGCTGCTTATAATGGGCACGAGGGAGTGGTGAAAATGCTTCTCGACCGAGGCGAAGTTGATCCCGACACGCCTGGTAATAATGGCCAAACTCCACTCTGGTTTGCCGCTTGCAATGGGAACCAGGGCGTGGCAAAAATGCTTCTCGAACGAAGCAAAGTCAACCCCGACAAGCCTGATAATGACTGCCGAACACCGCTCTGGGGCGCCGCTTGGAATGGGCACGCGGAAGTAGTGAAAATGCTTCTCGAACGAGACGAGGTTAGCCCCGGAAAGTCGCATAACGACGGCCGGACACCGCTCTGGGGCGCTGCTCGGAATGGACACGAGGGAGTGGTGAAAGTGCTTCTCGAACAAGGCGAGGCTAACCCCGACAAGCCGAATAACCACGGCTAAACACCACTCTTGAGTGCAGCTTGCAATGGGCACGAGGGAGTGGTGAAAATGCTTCTCGAACGTGACGAGGTCAGCCCCGGCAAGCCCGATAACGACGGCCAAACTCCACTCTGGGGCGCCGCTTGGAATGGGCATGCGGGAGTGGTGGAAATGCTTCTCGAACGTGACGAGGTCAACCCCGACAAGCCTGGTGATCACGGCCAAACACCGCTCTGGTGTGCTTCTTTCAATGGGCAGGAGGGAGTGGTGAAACTTCTTCTTGGACGAGACGATGTCAATCCCGACAAGCCTGATAACGACGGCCAAACACCGCTCTGGTGTGCTTCTTTCAATGGGCACGAGGGAGTAGCGAAAATGCTTCTCGAACGAGACGATGTCAACCCTGACAAGCCTGGTGATCACGGCCAAACACCGCTCTGGTGTGCTTCTTTCAATGGGCAGGTGGGAGTGGTGAAAATTCTTCTTGGACGAGACGATGTTAATCCCAACAAGCCTGATAACGACGGCCAAACACCACTCAGCTGTGCTGCCTTCAATGGGCACGAGGGAGTGGTAAAAATACTTCTCGAACAAGACGAGGTGAACCCTGACAAGGTTGATAATTACGGCCAAACACCACTCTGGGGTTCTGCTTTCAATGGGCACGAGGAAGTGGTGAAAATGCTTCTCAAACGACCCAGGGTCAGCCCGGGCCAGCCTGATAATGACGGCCGAACGCCGCTCTGGGGTGCCGCTTGGAATGGGCACATGGAAGTGGCCAAAATCCTACTCGAACGGGATGAGGTTCACGCGGAGGTGCCAGACAATGACGGCCGAACACCACTCTGGTGTGCCGCCCGCAATGGACACGAGGCACTGGTAAAAATTCTTCTCGAACGGGATGTGGGTCGTCCTAACCTCCCACCTACCGAAGACCGAACACTGCTCTGGGCTGCAGCTTGGAACGGGCACCTGAAAGTGGTGGATATTCTACTTGAACGGGATGGGGTCAACCCCCACCAACCAGAATAGGGCGGTGAAACGCTGCTCATGTATGCTAACAGGAATACGCACTCGGAAGTGACGAATAGTGTTCGTTACGGGGCCGGGGGGAACATTTTTTGATCATCCACGCCCAGCCCCCGTCCGGGGCCCGACCCTGGTCCCTTCCTAGACGGCCCCCTGTTTCTTGCCACCAATTCGTTACGGGGCCCCGGAGGCCCCGTAACGAACTCCAGTGACAAAGACGCTTCTCGGCCAGGACGACGTCGACCGCAGCAAACCTGACTACTGTGACCAAACACCCCTCCGCTTGGCCACTCCCCACAACTACACAGCGATGGCGGCGCTACTGCAGCCCCAGGACCCCTGTGGAGCTCGTGATTCCCATCATCTTCGCTTCAATTCTTATTCCCTGATTTCAAATCTCCTTTCCCTATTTGTTCAGCATTTTCTCATTTCTATAATTTCATCTTTCCCCCATTTTCTTTCTTCCCTCCCCCCCAGATTGTAGACCTAAGTGTTTAGATAATAAGAGTGTGGGGAAAAAAACATAGGGAGCCCGAGGATTTCTGATAGGTGAAAGCTATTGTGAATGCTAGTATTTGGTGTAATTGAGATTTGTTTCTACCATTTGTAATCACAGTATATAGACAGGTCTTCAGGCGGAAAAGAGTTTAGTGTATCCTGCAATAGTGGCTAAGAGTATTGAGGCAGTAACTGGATTTTCTTTTCAATGTACAGTATGAACAGACGAAAGAATTACATACACCAAATTGCTCATCAGCAAAAATCCAAGCCTGTGCCGGAAGCATGAAAGCCTCATTTCGAGGTGTGTGCTGCAAGAACCGGAATGATTGAATCCCAAGAGACGAGTCTGTCCAGCTTTTGGTAGAGCCGGACTGGCCCATGCTTTTTTTGAGACGGCTGGGTTGGACTGTGGGAAAGAGGCTTTCCAAAACCAATGCTAGGCTAGGCCTGGGTAGGGTTCAGAATGGTCCGAGGAAGACTGGACAGGACCAGCAGGTCTCGTCAAAAGTCAAGTCTAGTCTTATGGTGGAAATTAGACCGACGGGATGGTCAGGACTAGCAGACAAGACTAATCCAGGATTGGTCTGACCAGGTCCGCCAAACAATAGAATATGCACGGCCCTTTGACAGAATTAGCAACCCGTTTTGCATTTTTCAACATTGTTTATATCACATTCAAATAAAATATTTCTTAAATAAACTCACTGTTTCTGTCGATTATACAGTGGAATCTCAGGAGAGTCTGAGTGATGATAGTGCTTCGCTTAGATTCAGGGCAAGGAAAAATAGATTCACCAGTATCAAGTTTTTTTTTTAGACCGCCAAGTGAGTGATATTACATGACATGACTTTGCAATCTTTTATGAAGACTGGTCTGGGACAAGTCCAGACCGGACTGGACCACCCGAGTTAGTCAGATCCGGTTATTGACATCAACCTACACTGAGAAGTCTGACCCTGCCGCCAAGACTTGACCGCTCTGACTATTTGGAACCCTGGGCCTGGGTCGCCCTCTGGCATCGGGTCATGAGTGCTAGGGCTGAAGAGATTCAATCCTGACCCTAATCTGCAGAAATGGGTCTCCGCATACAAGGGTTAGGGTTGAATCACGCTACCACTCATAACCCTGTGTTTACTTTACTCCTACTGGAGGGATATCTGGATCTAAATTCTATCTTAGCATTTACAAGGAAACGGCCATCCTGATATTATAATATTAGACACATTTCGCAGGAGATAATAAATTTAGTGAAGAGGATTCTGGAGGAAGTGTAATATCTCGGCCAATATTAATCTATGAGATGAGGTTCAGGGATTATGAAAAGGATTGTACAAAGAAAGTAGTGGCAGAACCGGGGCTTCGGGGTGTGGATACGAAGATCATAGTTGTCGATCAATTGACCAATAATATGTTTAAGCGAAATCTGTCGGTACTAGAGTTCGTTACGGGGCTGGGCGGGGAACGGAGACAGGGGCCCGCGTACTTTTAGGGCCCCGGAGGCCCTATAACGAATGCTAGTCCGTACTGTACTCGTACTCGAGTATAGTAGCCAGTGTTCCCAAGCGTCCCGTCCGCCCTGTAGGCACCTACAGGACTCCAGTCCCGTCCGTCCCGGGGATCTGTCTCAAGCTGTAGGGCAAGGGCGTCCGTCCTTGGGAAAGACTAACGCCTAACAGGGTGACTGTAGGTCCCTACAGTTCTCTACGGATCTGTAACTCCCGAACGGTACATGCAGTCCTCACCCGTCATTCGCAGTCCTCGCGAATTACCTATAGGGCCCGTCCATTACCTGCAGTCCTCATCCGTCATCTGCAGTCCTCACCCGTCATCCGCAGTCCTCACCCGTCTTATGCAGTCCTCGCCTATTACCTGTAGGGCCCGCCGTCATCCGGAATTACCCGGAAAATTGCGCCACCTGAGACACCTGTAGGCCCGGCCGTCCGTCCCGCGCATGGGGCAGGACGGACTACAATTTGGCGTCCGTCCCGTCCTAGGCAAAAGACGGACGGACTGGACGTTTGGGAACACTGATAGTAGCATAGACAGGTTTTTTTATTATTCTCATATTGTGAGTGATTGGCCGTGAGAAGCCTGCAGGCCGTGCATAGTTATTTGCGAGCGACTTGGGCATCTACAGGTCATGATGCCATGCGAACTCTGGGTTCGAGCAATGGGTTTGGGAGGCTGGGGGTTGGGTCGGCGCAACAACTGAGGAAAGCATGGTTCCAACAAAGGGCTTGTTTACCTATATGGCCGTCTAGCAACCGGAGACGGTCGAAGCGACGTATGGAAAATTGATAGCTCCCTGTTTACCTACATAATTGCCGCTACTATAGTTTTGTGCGAAATTCTTTGGTTCCCACATGACGTGTTCAACTATGTAGCTTACAACTCTCAACAGTGCTTGGCAACCGAAATATCGGACTAACTAAGAATCACTTTACCCCAAAGCAAGAGGGGAATTGTGTTGGTGAACTTGAATTGGATTATGAGAGAAAGCTTGGTTGATTGTGCAAGGAAAATAGAGCTGATTGGTAGCTATTCTGGCAATTGGGAGCAGGGGGCATTGGGGAGGACCCCATAGAGTGAGGTTCCAATCCCACTCCTTGAACAGCGCCCTTTTTTGACCATCTAACAGCCAGCATATTAGATAGTTGAAATCAAGATAAACAGTTCTGCCACAACTATCGGAATAGGATACTAGTTGAGCCACAACCCTCTAGTTTTCACAGCAAAATCTCAGAACCAGACGGATCGGTAAAGAGGCCCTAAATCTTTCGTTCTGTCACATTTTTGCTATACGCGGTTAGGTACTACTGTGTATAGTAAACTACTATTCACTTAATTCTCATACCAGAATATACATTTACGGCAGAGTTGTTGATAGTGCAAATGTGCTACGGAATGGAAGATTGTCTAGTAGTGGGATATTTTCACTAGCCATGAAACAACAAATACCTCAAGATACTCTGTACTAAACATAGTCTAGTTTTATGAGTAGCCCTGCATAATCATCAAGAGACACCACTCTACATTCTCATACCTCCCAACCATCCCAATTTGCGGGCACATTTTCCTTCAAGATACTGGCTCTGTTTAGCTTTTAACACCACTGATAACACTTTGCCCTCTGTTCTAGTCTAGGACCTCATGCACATTTGCAACCCTGCTATATATATGGGTATTGTAAATGTTTTAGGCAAAGAAAAAAGTGTGGGCTTTAGCGTAGCGCTAACCTAAGTTATGGCCCGCTAATAAAAGGTACGATATGATACTTAGCCTAGCATCCACATTTCCGGAAATAATTATTAATTCCTATTAATCAGGGATAATAATATGTCGGTCAAGGTACAAAGGGAGAAGAGATAGTATATTGAAAACACTATAACTTGGTGTATACCAGAGAATCAAAGGAGGGTCGGGAAAGAAGAAGGAAATATATGACTTGTTATTTACGACGAGGTAAGAAAGAGGAAGGGAATCTCGACGGGTGAAAATAAAAAACAAAAAGAGACATTTACTTGTCATGAGACAGATAGGTTCTGCGAGTAGCAAGATGTGATGAGAGAATGGGAAGGTGTACCGTACCTAGGTGGAATATGGAGGGGATTGGAAATGGGGGGCTGATAGAGAATATCACTGGGATAAGGTAACAAAGGAGATTATGAGAGAAAGACTCTTCCACCACCTGGAAACAAATTAGAAGACGAGGACCCGAAATGATACCAACAATCCTAATACTTATAACTTAATTCCCACATTGCGGCTTAGGACGGGAAATACCATACCTGCCTAGCAAGTGTGCGGTAAGATTGTCGGCTCGATTGATCCCACGATCCCCAACATGCAAACACCGTCAACCTGGCAATCTACCCGGTTGTTGGAGTGCTTTGCTCGGTAACGTCGGTCAAAGGCTTGCTTTGTCGAGAAAGCACCGGGCCAAGGGCAATTGGGTGCTTTGCAGGTGAATTGGCGGGGAGCGCAGGTGTGGGGACCGCTGTAGGAGGGTACATGTTAGTAGAAGGTACCCGGTGAGAGTGAGGTAGAGAGTTGAGGGGTTTTTTCTCACCTGTTGCCTCAGCACTTGGGGTATTCGCAGAATATATGGATAGGATTCAGACGGGTGTTTGTGGGTGGGTTTACCCGAGCGGGAGGGGTGTAGTGGTTGGCGTCCGGGTTGTCTTTGTTAATATTCTGGAGGATATCAGCGGTGCTGTTCCATGGTCCGAGGACTGAATACTAGCCATCTTCTGGATAGAGGGGGAGATTGTCGAGGACGGCTGATAATTCGAGTCGGTTGTCGGCGTCATCGAAGCCACAAGCCGAAAGGGTTGGATCTCGGCTATAATTCCTGCGGAGAGTTAAAAAAAAACCAAACAGAGACTCATATTTTTTCCGATCTGATATTAAGTTATGTAAGCACCTAAAGTGCAAGATCTCTTGTGCTACCTACTACCAAAACTTATATGATATGAGAGAAGGGACTGAATGGATGACCTGTATTTCTGTTTCTCGTGGAATGGAATTGCACTTTTATTGGACCCTTGTTCTTGTGAGATCTCGATTTGATATATGCATAAGCCTGAGACTTTAGGAGATACAGCGAATAGGGGGCAGTAAACATGGGCCTGGGAGGTGCAGGTTTGAGGCCCTGGATTAGCAAAGGTGCGGTTATCAAGGCGAGAAATGTAGCCTGCGCTGTACTTGGGTGCTGGATGCGAATGGCGTAAGAGGTGGGTGATGATGATCAATATATCGAAAAAATACAGCATAAGTTAAGGACAAATTTGGCCAGCAATAGTTCGACTTCACTATAAAATTGTGGTAGAAAATAATGATTCAAACGAATCAACTATCAAAAAGTTAAAATGCATTACTAGAAGATCTTCCAGCATGGTTGCTTCTCTAAGATGTTTCCCACACATAGCAAATCTTTCTTTATGGCATACAGTCTCCACCGTTCCGACGATGAACCTGGGTGGGCGATGAACAGGGATCCATTACCAGTAATTTTCGTAACCCTAACTTTGACTATTTATTTTTTTGCCCACCAAACACCCTGTTCATTGCCCATCCAGTTTCGTCGTGGGTACGGTGAAGACTGTATTGCTTCTATGCACCGTTAGGTGGCGGTGGCACTAGAGGTGGGAATATGCCATACAACCAAAGATGGCCTGGTGGTGGTACATTCGCATCAGCCATGAAGCAATAAGGACTTCAAAATACTCTCTACCGAACATAGTTAAATTTTATGAGTAGTCCTTCACGGTCATTGCCCTCCTGATAAGAGCTGTCTTCAGCTTTTACCACGAACGATATCATCCCTTTTGATTACTGATTTGGTCGATGACCCCGCACACATTTACACCAATGCTACGTACTCGGGCGTTACAAATGTTTCGGAGAAAAAATGTAGACTTTGGCCGGGCGCTAATCTAGGTTCTGATCGCCTAATAAAGAGGTATGATACTAAGTCCTAGCATCCACATTTCAGGAAATTTTGGCAATGCGCAAGTAGATGATTGTTCATTCCTGATGATTCGGAATATTAACAAGTCGGTGAAGGTGCAATGAGAGAAAGCGATAGTATATTAAACTATAACTGGGCGAATACAACAAGGGAATCAAAAGAGTGGCAGGTAAAACGGAGGGCTAGGGATGGCGATTTGCAGGAAGGTAGACAAAAGAAAACAAAAAAGGGGAAAAGAAAAAAAGCACAACGAGAGATGTTCTTGTAATAAAAAAATAGATAGATGCTGCACGTACAAAGATGTGATGAGAGGGTGGGAAGGTGTACAATCACTCGGTGGAATACGGGAAGGGGTTGGAAATGGGGTCGATAGAGAATATCGCAGGGAAGGGTGGAGACAAAGGAGATTGTTAGAGAAAGACTATTCCACCAGCAGTAAAACACACAATACGATAATAACTCCAAGGGATAATAAAAATCCTGACATAAACAGACCTAATTCCCATATTGCGGCCTAGCACTGGAAATTCCATGCTTGTTTAACATGTGTGCGGTGAGATTATCAGCCCGCTTAATCCCCCGATATCCAACGTGCAAGCAACCCTCAACCGGGCAATCCACACGGTCGTTGGAGTGCTTTGATTGATAGTGTCTGTTGAAGGCTTGCTTGGTCGGGAAGATGCCGGGCCAGGCGCAATTGGGTGCTTTGCAGGTGAATTTACCGGGAGCGCAGGAGTGGGGGCCGCTGTGGGCAGGTTAGTGTTCTGTATCTAGTGCGAGTAAAGTAGAGGGGAAAGAGGGGGGGTTAACCTGTTGCCATAACACTTGCGGTATTCACAGAAGATAAAGGAGGGATCAGGGTAGGCGTTTCTTGGGGGATTGATGGGAGCGGGAGGGATATCAAGGTTGGCTTCCTGGTGCCATCGATTCCCAATCTCCGGGTTATCTATGGTGCCCTTCCATGGTCCAAGAACTGAGTACCATCCATCATCCTCTGCGTAGAGCGGGAGATCGCCAAGTCCTGCAGGTAATCCGAGTCGGTTGCCGAGCCGATCGAAATCACACAGCCATTTGTTGGCGGAGCAGTGATGGTAACGATTGCGATTCCTGCAGCGAGTTAAAAAAAAAAAAAGCAAACAGCGACTCACATTTTTCCAAGATGATCGAAAGTTAGTTCGTAGCGAAAAGTGCAAAAACTATCGTGTGACTACAAAAATTTGTATGAGAGAGGGGACGGGGGGGATGGCGTGTATTTCTATTTCTCGAGGAGGGGAATTGCACCTTTGTTTTACTCCTGCTATTCTGATATAGCGATGTGATATATGCATAAGCCTGATCTTTCAAGAGACACAGCGAATAAGTGGTGGGAAATGTGAGCCTGGGAGGTGCAGGTTTCAGGCATTGTATTTGGAGAGGTGTGTTTTACTGGGCGAAGAATACGGTACCGTAGTCTACACCGTTCTCAAGTACAGTATGCCAATGTCGAGAGAGGGCGGGTGATGATCAGGGATCAATTACAAGTGATCAGTTCAGTCCTTGCTTCGCAGGTATGGTATACCATTTTCTTTCCTTCATACAGCCCCTAGTCAGAAGTGTTCGTGAAAGCTTAGTAAGCAACCTCGCCAAATGCCACATCACCGAGTACTGTTACATACTTTCTACTGTACTCAACAGCCACGATCCTCCTACCTTTTAATAATTTTTCCTCTTTACCTTTCCAATGGTTAACCGGTCTGGATATTTAAATTCTGCTTCGGCATCAAAAAAAAAAAAAAGCAAACCCCCAAGACCACTCAAAGAGAAATGACCAGTGTGGAAAAAGGAATGATTATCGCTGTAACGGAATCTGCCTATTGTTCTCGCTACTGTACCTACCTGATGTTGGATGTTTCCTATTTAGGTTCTTCAATAGTAGCGCTGTTCTTTTTACCTTGTACTTTCCTTATTTGTTATAGTTTCCTATTGGGTTATTTATTCCTAAGTTCGCTTATAGCTTTCACTACCCTTGTACCCTTTAGGCAACCTTATGCTTCCCTACTAGTACTACTGGATTAGTACATTAGTAGCGATCCCTTATTGTTTGATTCCATTACTTGTTTTGTTAGTTACACCCTGTCGCCTGTATACCTATGTTCTAGGACTTAGTTGTTTGCTTCGATACTATCTCAGCATAGTAAGTGTTTGCGTAAGGCACAGGATATTTGGTTATGTTTTATTTGTATTTAAAGAGCCTGCTATCCCATAAGGATTCAGTCTCTCAAGCCTCACAGGAACGCTCTTCTTTAATATACTACAAGTTGAACGGTCACTCTATTTGTCCCTCATCTATCTTATATCTCTTGAAGATATTCCACCGAGACTTTCCCTCCTATCCTATTAGTATCTCCAGAGTTCCACTTGGGATTCTCGAGATACTTAGGAGTAGGTTACAATCGCCTTTTTCTATTGCCTCCGGAACATTACCCTAGTTGCTGAAATTATTGGAGGGCCATGGACAACAATTAAAAGTTTCCTTGTTCGTGCATGTGAGAGACAATCTCTAGACAATATTTCTCGCCCTAGTCGTCCACCTGTTCTTACCTAGCGACAGCATCGCACAATCATCTGGGCAGCCAAATCCAACAGGAAAATGACCAGATCTGACTTCCGAGATAAATATGCACCAGGTATACCACTTTCTACAGGTAACAAAAAAAAACCCAGAGTTTCTGTACCACCATGAGTGACAGAATATGATTCTTAGTACCTGTAGCTAACCTACTAGGGAATACATAGTGGACAGAGTACTTAGAGAAGCCAATGTCAAGAAATAGCTAGCCAAATCCAGGCCCAGAATTAAGCCTCAGCACATTGCCAAGAGATTGAAGTGGGAAATAGCTCATAAGGATTGGACAGCTGAGGATTTTGAGAAAGTTATTTGGAGTGATGAGTGCAGTGTGGAGAAATCCAAGGATCCAAGACAGCATTGGGTTTTCAGAGAACCTGGGGAGAAGTGGCTGGCAGATTGTATTCAGCCAAAGGAGAAGGATAAGGGAATTTCGCTTATGGTTTAGGGCTGCTTTTGGGGCAAGAGAAAAGGGCCTTTAGTCCCTATTACTCAAAATATCAACAAAACCAGGTATATCAGACTCTTGAGAAGATATCTTTTTCCTGTTATTGATGAAATGTTTTCTTTTGGTATGCAAGATATTCTCTGTCAGCAAGACAATGCTCCTGTTCACAAGGCTTATAATGTTATGGATTGGTTGGAGAGACATGCTATTGAAGTGGTGGAACACCCCCTTACTCCCCTGATTTAAATTCTATTGAGCATGCATGGGTAGAGCTTAAAAAGCGATTGCACCAGCAGTATCCAAGGATTGCAGATACCCCAGGAGGAAAAGAAGCTGTTAAGAAGAGACTTGCAAAAGTATTGCCTTTGGTTTGAGAGACAATTCCTGAGGAATCTTTTGAGAAGTTGTGGAAATCAATGCCTGATAGAGTAGCTGCAGTTTTGGAGGCAAAGGGGGGGTACACAAGGTATTAGCTAGTATTCATAACTTTTATTTTTATTTTTGTTATTTAATTTATATACAGAGTTGGTTGATCGTGGACATTTCATTGCCCGTTGTCCGTTGATCACGCGCGCACCCGTTGCCTCAAGGCCCCGGCAACCCCACCACCCCACCACCCCACTACACCATGGCTGCCTATGGCGCAACCGTAATTAAACATGTCTCGGATCACGAACACTTCTGACTAGGGGCTGTAGTTTTAGGTTAGGTTAGATCTCGTTACCGGCAAGACAGTAGTTCAATTCTGTTGAAAACCTCATAGGAAAATTGCCGAGTCTAAACTGCGCAGCATTGTACTGTACCAAGCCCAGTCGGCCGGCAATGCTTATCTAATTTGTTTCTCCTAATAAATTTTCACATCGTGTAAACAATCAACTCTAGTTAGGACCCCGACCTGCTTACAACTAGTTCTAAGATCCCAAATCTGGAGTCTAACTGATCGGCGCCGGATAGCGCAGAATTTCCTACGGCTACTTTGGATGAATCAGAGAAGCACAGCGAAAATATCCTGTTTTAGCATTCGGGTGCGATAAAATAAAGGAAAAGACAGGTGACTCTTGCGAGGACAGGTAACTCCAGGGGTTCTCAATTTCTGGTTTCCTACTTAAGAAGTTCTTACATACAGCAGCATGCTGATAGAGGTTTCCAATTTTTTTGAATGCCTCTAACCTATTGTGATTAAGAAAGTCTTGTAGTCCAAAATAGAGCTTAGGTATTTGTACATGTAAGTTATTGGGGCGGGTCTTCCCTGTCAGGTGTTCTTTCGTGAACATTGGCAATCTTCACGGTAGAGACTCCGGTTGGGGTGATATGTGAAAAGCAAATGAAAGCAGAGGCTCTTGTTGGGAGCAGAAGAGTGAATGCCAGAGAACCGTAATTAATTAGTTCAATCGAGTTAGAAAAATAAAGGAGGATGAAGGCCTAAAGGATGATTTCTTCCAACTGAAGAAAAATCCCACCTTCGCTTCTCTTTCTCGGAGGTGTTTCTAACCTCTCTTAAATCACAGGAAAAGTATCACCTAAACCACCCGCTGTCTAGCTAAGTAAACCCATACCCGATCCTCGACAGAACGCATAAAAGTTAGCGAAGTTATTTACAGGTTCGACTGTATCTAATCAGAGCCAAGCCATTGACGTTGTAGAGTGAGAAGGATGGATAGCTTTCATATTAGGGGAATGGTAGACTAATAAGTGATACGGCCTAGAAACGGGTGAGAGATTGCCTTCTTGTAGTGATCCAAAACGTGCACAAAGTAAATGAATTCTTCTGTAAGTTTTGTACAGATCCTATTTTGAGGGGTTTTCGATAATATCTCTTGTCCTACTGAATCTCCCCCCGGTCACCGCGCACCTATTAAGGTTTCCATATTTCTACCGTCTTTTCGCGTATTTTAATTGATTTGTTTCCTAGGTCTGATCTATTTCCCTGCCCGGTGTAATTCCCTGAAGGATTCGAATAATTGAATCCCGGGCTAAGTTCTGTGAGACCCCCCATCTTTAATTGGGTGGTAAGGGCATAGCGAAAACTGACCCCCGTAGCTCGAGCCCAAGTCAAAAAATGGAAGGCCAGAGAGGCAAACCTTACAAGCAAGGGCAACACTAACATCCTCGGGTGAGGTAAATTTATTCTAGTTCTTAGAGCACCTTACTCGCTACCCCATTATTTCATTGCAGCAACCGCACATTACTAGCACTCCATCAAGATTACCAAGATCTATTCCTAAAAAAAACCTTTTGCATTTGTTTCGCTTCTCCCCTCCCTTTCGCCATTCATCCGGTTGAATACCATATGTATTATAGGATACGATTAATAACGAAAACACAGCAAGATGGCAAATAACCATGAGTAATACCAACAATCCCAACACCAAACGAAGCTAATTTTCCCTATACGGCGGCCTGGCAGGGGAAATGCCATGCTTGCTTAGCAAGTGTGCGGTAAGATTATCCGCCCGCTTGATCCCGCGATCTCCAACATGCAAGCACCCTTCAACCGGGCAATCGACGCGGTCGTTGGAGTGCTGGGATTGATAGTGTCGGTTGAAGGCTTGCTTAGTTGGGAAGGTGCCTGGCCAGGGGCAATTGGGTGCCTTGCAGGTGAATTTGCTGGGAGCACAGGCGTGGGGGCCGCTGTGGGCAGGTTAGTGTTGTGTATCTAGTGCGAGTAAAGTGGAGGGGAAAGAAGGGGGAGGGGAGATTGCTAACTTGTTGCCAGAGCACTTGCAGTATTCGCAGAATATAAGGATGGGATCGGCACGGGCGTTTCTAGAAGGGTTTACAGGAGGAACTAGGATGACGGGGTAGGCAGCTGGGTTATCTTGGTTAATACCCCCAGGAAGATCGGCGGTGCCGTTCCATGGTCCGAGGACTGAATACCAGCCATCTTCTTCTGGGTAGAGTGGGAGATTGCCGAGGGCTGCTGGTAATCCGAGGCGGTTGCCGAGTTCGTCGAAGCCACATAGCCATTGGCCGGATGCACAAGTCGATTTTCCTTCTTTATTCCTGCTCAAGGGTTAAAAAAAAAAAGCAAACAGCGACTCACATTTTTTCCGGTGTGATAGCAAGTTAAGTAAGCAGCTAAAGTGCAAAAATATTGCGCGACTACCAAAATTTATATGGGAGAGGGGACGGGGGGATGGCGTGTATTTCTGCTTCTCGTTGAAGGGAATTGCACTTTTGCTGGACCCTTGGTGCTCTGATATCGCGATGTGATATATGTATAAGCCTGAGGCGCCAAGAGGTGGGCGGTGGGAAAGGTGAACCTTGGAGGGTCAGGTTTGGGGATTTGGATACTGGTAGAGATGCGGTTTACGAGGTGGAGGAATGCAGTCTCTACCGTACTTGGGTGTAGGATGCGAATGGCGGAAGAGGGCGGGTGATGATTGAGGATCAACGCACAGTACCCAACGGCAGAGTGAAAAATACGGTATAAGTTAAACAAAAAATTTGGTGAGCAACACCGCAACTTCACGGTAGAAAATAAGAATTTAAGCAAATCAACTATCAAATAGTTAAAACGAGTTAATACAAGATGTTCCTTTTCTAAGATGCTTCCCACACCCACCAAATCTTTCGTTGTGGTATATTTTTTCTGTGAGCCGTTAGGTACAGTACTCTGCCAGTACTGTTGAGGTAAGTAATGTTCATACCTGAACATGTATCTGTGGCAGTGTTGGTGGTAAAATTGTAGCATGCAATCAGAGATTTCTAGAGGTGGTACATCTTCACCAGCCATGCAACAATAAGGACCACATGATACACTCTACTGGACATAGCCTAATTTTATTAGTAGTCCCTCATAGTTATTAAGAACCTCCACTCTACGCTACCGTTGCTCTTGAATATCTTCCGGTCGCGCACGTCTTCTTTCCTGACAACGGCTGTCTTTAGCTTTTGACTTTCTAGTCAGATCTACGCCCCCCTGAATATTCAGAACCTGCTACATACTGTACTTGCCTAAAACGATAGTTTCCAGAAACCTGTAGGCTTTGACCTCGCGCTAACCTAATTATGGCTGACTAATAAAAGGCATGATACTAAGCCTAACTCCCCCCACATTTCTGGAAATTTTGCGAATGTGCAAGTAGATGATTATTAATTCCTAATGATTAGGAATATTAAAATGTCGGTCAAGGAGCAATGGTAGAAGCGACAGTGTATTGAAGTAACCATAACTGGGCGTATACAAGGGAATCAAAAGAGGGTCAAAGAAGAAGAAGGGAAGCTATGAGTGGTGGTTTGTGGGAAGGAAGGTAAGAGCGAAGGAAACTAAATGGGGAAAGAGAACCAGGGTTCCGAATGGTCCTAGCAAGACTGGACTGGACCGGCCAGTCTGGTCGAAAGTCAGGTCTATTCTAATGGTGGAAATTAGACCGACGGGATGGTCAGGATTAGCAGACCAGACTTAGCCAGGATTGGTCCGACCAGCCCCGCCAAGCAATGGGATATGCATGGCCGTTTGACAGAATTAGCATCCCGTTTTGCATTTCGCTACTTTTCTCACAAGATATTACACTCAAATATAATGTTTCTTAAATAAACTCATTGTTTCCATCGATTATACAGTGGAATCTCAGGAGAATCTGAGTGATGATAGTGCTTCTGTTACAGTAGATGGGCATTGAACATGTACCGGGTGGTGGTGGTGCTGCGTACGCTTTTCTGCAGTTTGATGGTTTCCTGTGTTTGCCTTTCGATGTTGTTTTCACTTCTTTCCTACTCGCTCTCTTAACAATACAACATCGTCGCTTTCTGTGATACAATTCGCAACAGCTTCACTTAGATTCGGGGCAGCGAAAATAGATTCACGGGTATCAATTTTTTTCAGACCGCAAAGTGAGTGATATTATATGACTATGCAATCTTTTATAAAGACCGGTCTGGGACCAGTCCAGACCGGACCGGACCACCCGAGTTAGTCAGGTCCGGTCATTGACATCAATCTGGACTGAGAAGTCTGGTCCTGCCTCCAAGACTTGACCGGTCGGACTATTCGGAACCCTGAAGAGAACAAAACAAAAGTAGATATGTTCTAGTCATAAAATAGATAAATATTGGGCGTGCTAAGATATGATAAAAGAGTGAGAAGGTATACCGTAGTCAGGTAGAATGCCGGGAGCGGATTGGGAATGCGGTAGATAAAGAATATCACAGGGACAAGGGAAGACAATGGAGATTAGAAGAGAAAGACAATTCAACCATCTGGGAGCCACATGGTAAGATGAGGACCCGATATACCACCAACAACCCCCCTGCTACAGATGACTTAATTCCTATATGGGGGCTTAGCAGGGGAAATACCATGCTTGATTAGCAAATGTGAGGTAAGATTATCTGCCCGCTTGATTCCACTATCTCCAACGTGCACGCACCCTGCGACCAGGCAATCCATGCGGTCGTTGGAGTGCTGGGATTGGTAGTGTCGGTTGAAGGCTTGCTTGGTGGGAAAGGTGCCGGGCCAGGGGCAATTGGGTGCCAGGCAGGTAAATTTGCCGGGAGAGCAGGTGTGGGGGCCGCTTTAGGGGGTAAAAATCCGTTTTAGTAGAAGGCTCTCGGTGAGAGTGGGGTAGTAAGTTGAGGGGGAGTGCTAACCTGTTGCCAGAGCACTTGCCGTATTTGCAGAATATAAGGTTAGGATCAGCGCGGGCGTTTCTAAGAGGGTTTACGGGAGCGGGTGCGTGGGGGATGGCGGGGTTAACGGCTGGGCTGTTGTTGTTAATAGCGTGGGGGATGTCGGGGGCGCTGTTCAATGGGCCGAGAACGGAATACCGGCCGTCTTGTTCTGGGTAGGGGGGGGGGTTGCCGGGGCCTGCGGGTAATTGGAGGTGGTTGCCGAGCTCATCGAAAGCACAAAGCCAATGATTTGTGTACGAGCTCGTAACCCAAAAGTAGACGTGGCCCCTGCTGAGTCAAAAAAAAAAAGCAAACAGCAACTCACATTTTTTCCGGTGTGATGGTAAGTTAGTAAGCAGCGAAAAGTGCAAAAACTATCGTCCAACTATGAAAATTTGTATGGGAGAGGGGACGGGGGAATGCTGTGTATTTCTGTTTCTCGAGGGAGGGGAATTGCACTTTTGCTTGACCCTTGGTGCTGTGATATGAGGATGTGATATATGCATAAGCCTGGGACATTAAGAGATGCAGCGAATAGGGGGTGAGAAAGGTGAGCCTGGGAGGGGCAAGTTTGAGGATTTGGATACTTGTAGAAGTGCTTTTTGCTGGGGGAGGAATGTAGTCTCTCCCGTACTTGGGTGCTGGGGGTGAACGGTGAGAGAGGGCGAGTGATAATTACTGATATCAGTGAAAAATCCAGCCTAACCAGAAATTTGATGAGCAAGATCGCAACTTCACAACAAAATACAGGCAGCGGTAAAAATAAAAAAAAAGTAATGACTCAGGTGCATCAAGTGTTAGATAGTTAAAAATAGTTGCTATAAAATCTTCCTTCTCAAAGATACTTCCCACACATATCGAACCTTTCGCTGTGACATATTTTTTCTATGTACCTAACGGTACATAGGTGCACTGCTGTTGAATTAATATCATACCCCCCCCCAATATGCATCTGTCTAGTGTTCTAAATGCGCGGAGAGCCCTAGGCCAGACCAAAAATCAAAAAGGATATCGTCCTTGTCAAAACCTAAAGACCTCCATTATCGGGATTGAAGACATGCACGGCACTTTAGATAATCAGGAGTGACGGTATCGTAGAGGGGCGTCTTTTAATGACTGTAAGGGACAACTCATAAAATCAGGCAGGTATATGATAGGTACTCGAGTAGAGAGCCTCTTGGGTAGTGATGGCCACGATCAGATCATGATCGAGTTTTGCTCGACTAGAGTCTGCTCGATTAGCCTCGATCATAGGGGTCCCTCGATCAGATCATGATCAAGCAGAGCATCCATGATCTGATCGATTTGCTCGATTATTGGTACTACTCGATCATGCTCGACTATCATCGAGTATACTCAAGCATCTTGAATCATGACCGATCACTCTTGTAACCTGTTGGAAATATCGCGAACAAAAGAAGAGATCGTATTGCAATTAAGTTTAAAGAACCGCAAAAGAAAGATAAGAAAGAGAGAAAACTATGGCGATGGAAAAGAGAAGCAAAGATTACTGGGTAAGCTTGGTAAAGGTAGAATAGAACAGGTGCGGTGAGTTTTGTGGCCAATACGTAATCACTTTTCCAACATTACCTTATTAATTGGTGATGCGATGAACCTATATACTAGGAGTCCACTAGGTACCAATTCTTCTGGCCAGACTTTACTTTATTAGTTCTTCAACAAATTGCCATCCTGACTACTGACTTGGTTATAATGCCACCGCTCCCATCGTTTCGGGTCTATGGCAGTGAGAGAATACCGCCCATGACTCTAGATCAGCCACAAATTAGCATGATACCCAAGTGAACGATAGGGTAGGGATCTTCTGTTCTTGTTATAACACGGGTGTAAATACTCGTAATTCATATTGAGGGAATATTTCCTAACTTACCTAATAGCCACAAAGTCGATCATACTCGAGCATAGTCGACGATAATCGACTATACTCGATGATGCTCGAGCAGTGGCCATGATCGATTACTCGATCAGGATCTACCCATTTGATCGATCATTCGATCATGGGGTCCCCTCGATTAGATCATGATTGAGCATACCCTCCGTGATCTGCTCGATCATGATCGTGGCCATCACTAGGTGTGAGCCTGAAAATGAGATTGGGAGGCTATCCACGCTTTATAGTATTGGTCATCAAAGAAAATCAATACAATAAGGAGCCTTCAAACTGGGAAGGCCAACTCCAATTCTGCGAACATTGTATAAACCCCGGAAAATTCGATATGTATCCAAACCCTTCCTGCATATTCTTAGGTGCAGATGCCTGCATAGGGTAGGCATAATACTATTAGTTCATATTATTCGGAGGCCCGCACAGCAGACAAATTTGCGCCGAATGGAATTATCTGTATGAGAGGGAATAGTAAGAATAGTGGTTCCTTGCAATTTCGTTTCTTCCATCAACTAACAACATATGCGAGAAAGAGAGAATATAATATTAAAACAGAATTAATCGCAATACTATCTCCTGATCGTGACAGGAGATTTTTGTTCTCCCAAACAAAGAAGAGTAGAATAAAGAACATTTTCTATAATTCCCGCTATAGGGAGGAAGTTGTCAAAAGGTTCTCGCAGGGTTCCGAATAGTCTGACCGGTCAAGTCTTGGAGGCAGGACCAGACTTCGCGGTCCTGGTTGATGTCAATGACTGGACCTGACTAACTCTGGTGGTCCGGTCCGGTCTGGACTGGTCCCAGACCAGTCTTTATAAAAGATTGCCTAGTCACGTAATATCACTCAATTTGCGGTATGAAAAAAATTTAATACTCGTAAATCTATTTTTGCTGCCCTAAATCTAAGCCAAGCACTATTATCACTTCAACTCTCATGAGATTCCATTGTATAATCGATGGAAAGAATGAGTTTATTTAAGAAACCTTTTATTTGAACGTAATATACTGTGATAAAAGTAGCAAAATGCAAAATAGGATGCTAATTCTATCAAAGGGCCAGGCATATCCAATAGCTTGGCGGGCCTGGTCGGACCAGTCCTGGACAAGTCTGGTCTGCTAATCCAGACCATCCCGTCGGTCCAATTTCCACCATTAGACTAGACTTGACTTTTGACCAGACTAGCTAGTCCAGTCCAGTCTTGCTCGGACCATTCGGAACCCTGGGTTCTCGACGTGAGGAGGGGAGGGTCGCACGGAAGTAAGCCACTAGACTAAGAGATTTGGCCTGGAACTTAGGCACTCGGGGGAAGGAATATGGAACGTAAGTTTACCGCCTATAATGCTTCGTTCATTCACTCTCGCTCACTCTGCTCTAACTGCTCGTCCGTACTAAAATCAAACTAAGGTAAAGACAGGTGTATAAGTAAAACATAATACGACTACTGATCCCCCAATGGATCACCCACACCTATCTCTGTGTTTGCCTCATGTCCCTATTCCTCCGTACACTCCCGTGATAACAAAGAAAAGAACATGCGGATAAACTCTCTATAGAACATCCTCCCGTGTCCGTTCTATCTGCATATCTCCTAAAATATCCTTCCTACTTCCGTAACAAAGCCAAGCACATCCGTCTTCCAACAGAAGTGAGGTAAAGACTCCCGCCCTCTAGAGTTCTCCATCCCTAACGCCATGATACCCGGGAATGCTCCACCAAGAGCTTTGGCAGTCGCCACGCCCCCTCCCCTAGTATTTGTTCACTCCCTTTTGAGTATATTCCCCAGTCATCAAAACTCCGGAGTGGAAAAAAAGAAATACTCAACTAAGGCTCGGATAATTTTAATCTCTGCTGACACCAGTCTTGTCTCCGGAATGCCCTTGGAGGGTTGTTTCTCTCCCCCGGAGTTAGTAGTTAATCTTATCTATATATTTTTGCAAGGGTCATCAACAACCCTCAGGCTCTTGAGTGTTTAAAAGATAGCCAGTACCTGTATTTTGGAGTTCATCCAGTATCCTATGCGAGCTTTTAAGAGTGAGTAAGCCATCCAGACCCTTGCACGATCTGCCCCCATTTCTCCATTTCCATCATTCAAGGACAGAATGTCGTGAATTCTTGTCCAAATGTAGTGGGATATCTCTGTTGCCAAAACGCAATCCAGGCAACTTACCAAATTCATTGAATTCTGCATGCATGATGCGTGCATCGTAGTATAAGCTTCAACCTCTCCACCCCATCTTCAGTATCGTAAAAATCGAAATAATTCAGAATTTCATTGGGAAGTTGGACATGCCTCTCCTGGTAAGGTCTGTGGCTCAAGTGAGGGCTGGAGAGAATCCTCTGGACGTCCTAGCTGATAGCTGGAATCCCGTAGTTGTTAAGGTATGATAGTTTGGGGTACGACAGGTTTAGGGTCGTGACCGCCACTTGGGAGTTTTTCCAGTTGTGTGGGTTTTTCCTGTTTTGTGTGTTTGTGCGCTCTCTTCTGTACCTAGTCTGAGCTACCAGTAGAGAGCTTCCTGTATCGTACATCGAATATCCACATCGTTATCATCACATACCAGAACCACCACTGACGTGCTTTTCTCCGTGCTTTGCGCCATTACCTACGCTACCCCAGTCATCATTGGGTTGTGAGCCAGCTGCCATCGGGGTGTCGCTATCACTAGCGCCATTCTCAATTATTTCGGTTCTTGCGGTAAACACCTAACACTTTATTTATTGTAATTCAGAATATATTCTTACACTTTTCCAGCTACCGGCGTCTGGTAAACTCACTGGCACTGGGTTGTACCAATACATTCAGCATGTTATGTAAACATAGGGAATCATCTACCATAGTTCTAAAATTTAGACAATAAAGCTACAAGTAGCAGGAAGCATCTCCACCGGCATTGTTTCCTGGGGCACTATGCAAAGTGTTTACTCAAGTTTCTATGATCCCAAGTTCTTGTGGCTAGATAGCAAAAACACGAGGGAGGTGAGTTTGCGAATTCCACTAAACTCTAAACCGCCCGCAATTGTAGTTAAACACCAATTGCTTGCCTGAGTGACCCAGGTAGTCAGGCCTTCCACGAGGGTGTGGATCATCTCCAGCTGCTAGAAGGCAGGCCATAGGCGGATGGGCTCGGCGTGTGCAAACCCGAAAGTCTGGCGAACAACAGTTTCACCGCGTGAGGAAAACATTCGGGGAGAAGTGATGATAACTAAGCTACCGGCTTGGAGATAATAAATCCCAATTGCAGAAGAGTGTGAACTTCCTAATGGTGTTTGAAACCTTTCTCCATTTATGTGCAAACATAGTCTTGCTTATCTTTTACCGGACTGTATACCAATACTGTTCATTAATAATTTCTATCTATCTAAGTTCACATGGGATACTTGGTGTCTCTTTCCCTTAGTTTGGTGGTAAATTTTGGATCCCAACAGTATCGGGTCCTGACAAAAGGCAACTCATATAGTTAACTACTTTTTGAATTTACTACTTAGGTAAGCTGTGATAGGGATTCGATTTAGGCAAGCCTAACCCAGGGTAGTCAGAATGATGGCAGACATGGGAACCTGCCATGAGACCATACTTCTCCGCACTATCCTAGAGGCGCACAGTACATGGCCGTCAGGATATATATCAAAAAGAATGCCCCCTATCTTTATTGAACCCAAGTTATATATTACAGTACTCGATGAATTTACTAGTACAAGACTGCCGGAATATCTTACTCGCCTCGACCTACATCGCAGGCTGTGCTGTGATCCTTGAAGTTAGGTGATATGTATGTTTATGGGTTAATTCATTCAGAATGCTCGATGTATGTCAAGCCGGTCAATACTGTTGGAAACTATTAGATGCTGCTCGGAATTCTCTCATGACACTTCCTTCATTGTTCGGATAGCTTCTAGGAAGGCGCTTATTTATGGCTTCGGAAAAGCGCTTTGGATTCGGGCGTATGCTCTAGGTTCGGGTGTGTGTTCGTGATTTTCGGGAGAGCATTTCGAATGCAGGAGTGCGCGAGAGTTTTGGAACCGTGCGGGCGTTCGGAATGCTGTGAGGGCAGAGTGCAAGGCTAGAAGCCCGGGGTCTACGGGCAGTGGAGGTCTTTTTTGTTTATCGGGAGTGTGAGCAAGGGGAAGGGGAGACTTACATGGAATAGCAGGTGTAGTGGCCTATGGAAGGATGGGAGGTCTTTGTGGTTGATATATACTCGTGTTTTTGCCGTCATTAGAGGGTTTGCGCATGGAGACCTAGGTGTCTGTTAAATCTGTTAATATATGTTATCTGAAAAGTCTTGGACACCTGGGTGACAACAGGCACCTGGTCAAGGTCTAAAACATCGCTTTTGGGACCTAGAGAATTCTGCAGGGTAACTCACTAAAAATAGTAATAATAAAAAAAAAAGATAGTGTAAGAGGTACATAAAAAACCAGAACCACAGAAAGGCCCGCGCGGATCCCAACAGAGCACCAACACCACAAAGCACCCTCAAGCCCCCAACGAGACGCCAGCATGGACAGAAGAATCACAATAGACCTGGAGATTGAAGAAGGTCAACAACCAGGTGGTGCGAGTAGGATGGCAGATCAGAAAAGGGGGTTTACCAGTCAGGGTGCATACCCGGTGGCTGGGAGCAGTAGTGCCGGAAGGGCCGCAAGTGGACAGATTGGATGGACTCTGCACTCGTCCGCCAGGTACTTGCAACTGACCCAATCAATTGTGGGCACGGAAGGACTGTAGCAAAGTGGGCGGAGGTGGCAGAGATACTTGGGAGATTGAAGCCACAGCCCATTGTGCAGAGTCAAGAGTCTTGCCGTCAACGAGTAAAGAAACTTGTTGAGATATATAAGGTTAGTATACTTCCTTGCTATTAAACTGTGAATTGAGGTTACTTACAAGGTATAATAATAGAAAGGGGAACTCTGCTCTCTTCGGAAGAATGGAATCAATGAATATTTCGGCGAGTTTGAGCTCAACATGGTGGAGCTTACAACTCGCTGGGATCAAAGTAGTATAGATCCTACAACTCGAAAATTAGCTCAGGAAAAGGCAGCTAGACTTGAGAGGGATGGGCGCCGAGTGCAGGAGGATTCCATGTGGGAATTACTGAGAAGAGGGAATGAAAGTGAACATACTCCTAAAGATACTGGTGGTTGTCCTTCCGCCCCACCAACCAAAAAGCCAAAAAATGCAGCCATGAAGGCAGTTGAAAAGGTATTAGAGTAGTTTACAGCGGGGATGTGAGAGGACAAGGAAGAAATGAAAGAGTTGGAAGCCAAGCAGAATCAGAAGCATCAGGATGTCATGGGGGGAATCCTTGGACTTACGGATGAGATTAGAGAGCAAAGTGAGTGGAGATCTCATGATGCTTATCTTGAGCGTGAAGCCAGAAAGGATGAACTGGTTCTGATTTTGGAAGCATTACGCCGTAATGGGGAAATCTAGATTGAATCATCTTGTAACAGGTTAGAGTCTGACTCTATATACATAAAATTGGACATCTTTCTTACCTTTTCCTCATTCTTTTGTCTGTTAACTCTTATTGTATATACAAAACTAAAAAAGAACTTTTAACAAGAAAATACAATAAACAAGTTAATCCAAATTTTAGTTATGAAAATACTTCGACAATAGGGGAGGTTCCAAAAGCTTGTCTTCCATCAATCCTTCGACAATATTTACATTTTCAATATTAAAATATTGAGTAACTTGTGGTTTGTGTAAATATACATGAGCGTTATGAAGGAGAACTGCCACTCTACATTGTACTCCTACAGGTTGCAGTAAATGTTTTGATTTTTTACAGAGTCCAAAAAGCCAAAAGTATTTACATTTTCCTTGAATGCCCACTCAGCAACAATCCTAAGGAGAGACATAGACCTGTTCCATTGCCTTTGATCATTAGTAAGTTGGGCTTCTTGATAGGGTGAAAGGATAAAACTGTTAATGCAGTAAGCAGGATAACTGTAAACCTGGAGTGGAGTCCCGTCTGGTGTGTGAGCATTCTGCTCCAAAATATTTGGAAGATTTGATTCCAGCCCGAGAAAGGCATCATTTCTCAGCCCATCAACAGGGCCAAACAAGTGGCTAATTAGCCCATCTGGAGTCACGATCCCATGGTATTTGAGACAGTGTTTTCACTTCCAACCATTGTAACAGGTGTGCGGATGATAGGTCGGACAAGAAATACCCCGAATTGTGCCATAGATGAAGCCCCAAACAGTTCCTAGCGGTTCTCCCTTCTGTTGAATCTCCTGAGCATATTGTACCAATCGTTCCGGTGTCAATCGCTCAGCATCCCAGCGAAGTAGAAGCTGCCACCGATTGTCAATAATTGTTTGCGTTTCTGTGCTGATACGAGATACCCATTCTACTGACCAGCCAAACTTCAAGGCAAGGTCACATAATTGATTTGGATATGCTTATCGTGCAATAAGCATACAAAGGGCAGTGCGACTCTCTTCTGTAATTCGATTATCAGCTTGGATGGGGTTTGGTAGTTGAAGAACTTCTACAAGTTCTTCAACTTCGCTCTGCGTAAATCTTTTTCCAGTAAGTACACTTGCTCCCCCGGCCCACTTCATTTCTTTCCCTCATATTCATTATCTACAACTTAAAGCGAATGCTCAGGTAAACATACCGGAATTGGTTTCTCCATTCGTCCTCTGTCAAACTATCCAAGTCCAATCTTCCTCCCTCTCTTAATGGCCCCCGCTTACAGCTGTTATCATGAGAGAGTGTAAGGCGAAGGTTTTGTAGTAAAGCTAATCTTCTAGTACTTCGCTTGTGGAGAAACTGGCGGGCAAGCATTGTTGGAAACAATCTGTATTTCAGGTATGATACTAATTGTAGCGGCGATGAGCATTGATATTACTCTATTGATATACTAAATATATCATACTTCTGTCATTGCAGGTAATCGAGCCATCATACCACCTGGATTCTCAGCGCAAACTCTTCTTACCACCTAGTGGCCTTTCTCCTAACCGCCACCTAGGTTCACCGGCGCAAACCCTCTATTGTTGGAAATGATGCTGCTTGCCATCCTCTCACTATACTTTCGTTGTCGTTTAGATAGCTTTCGGGGATGTGCATGCTTTTGGCTCCAGAAATACGCTGAGGATTTGGGCCTGTGTTTCGGCATCGGGCGTGTTTATGGAAAACATTTCTAGTGTAAGAAGGCGTGAGAGTTTTGGGCTCAAGGATGGGTATGGTCTCTTTGTGGTTGATATATACTCCTGTGATCGCCCTTAGTTAGTTGAGTATCGAGCATTGTGGAGTGTGGGCATGTTGAATGAAAATATTTTCCCCACACCTGGGGGTGCGATCGTTTTCGTTGAGTCGCTTGGCGTTTCGTTTCGTTTCAGCGATCGTCACTGGTCGTGTTTCGTTGTTTCGTTGTCGCTACCATCGTCGATCCTCGTTTAATAGTTAGTGACGGTTGTTATTGAAGGAGGTGAGCTTCCCCGCTCCGTAGTGTGCGATCGTTTTCCTGTGAGAGGTCTTGACGCTTCGTAGTCGTCGTTTCGTTTCGTTTAGTTTTAGTTTCGTTGTCGTCGTCGGCGCACGTCTAAAAATACTAGTGGTGACGCTCTGGTGGTACTGCACTGAAGCGCAAGTCCCCTACTGAGGCGCAGAATATACCGCATTTACTGGGCATATTCGACCCGGCGCTTGTGAAAGCTAATCTGTGGGAGGCTAGCAGCCCCTGATGCGATCATACTTTCCATAATTCTTTAATACGTATATACAATAAATACCAATATACTCGTAGAAGAGTGTCTTAAATAGGTGGTATCTTTGGTAGGGTATTGGACTTTGACTACACATGTAAGAGAAAACTAACTGTTAATATTTGGTACAAGTGCATAAAGCCAATAGGTTAAGATCCTTAGCTTTTTGTCTCTCAAATAGTTTCTCTCAACTCTTCTCACAGGATTCGCCCACTTCTGCTGACATGCAAAAGTCCACTCTCCAACTGGGAGAAGCCTTCTTCCTCTTCAAGTTCATCCATTTCTTCAGTAAGAAATTTGCTTAATATTTGCCACTGACTGAAGAAATATTCTTTGCAATTGCCGAGTTTACTATCCATCTGGGGATGACATTGGCCGGTAGATTTGAAGAGTTTCAGAATATCACTCCTACTCTCTCTCAAAAAAACTTTGTTTTATCGGAATTCAACTGTTTTTACATTCATCATTGTGAATGCAGTATTAGCACTCTTCCCCCCCACTCATGTTGTACCACATTACCACTAACCTATATAGTCTTTACACTACCCTCAATCTGAGATAGTTGCCACTAGCGCCGGGTCGAATTTGACCAGTAAATGCGGTAGTACAAGTAGGACAGTGCTTAAATTACCGTAGTGGGGCTCTCTTGCTACCGGTGTGCTGAGGGCCGGATTGATGGGGAAGTTTAGCTGCACAGAAGACACTTTCCCACCCAACAAAACACCCTGTTAGCTAGTCATGGCACGCACACATTCTGTGCATAAAAGCCACCTTGATGTATCACAGTTTAGCAGACAAGGCGCCCCCTGGTGGGGATCATCCCAATACACTCGTTTCTATTTTATCTTTATTGATCTCTATTATTCTTGTTCTACCTATCTCTTGTCTACTCTATCAGGCACGCAGCCTTCAGGTCACCTCTCCATTGAGTTATCACCTAGTTTAGTAGAGGGTCACAACGACACAGCACACGGGTGGATACGGCTCGGTCGAAAACACCATCCGACTAGGGGAAGCGTAACAAACCACCCCCACACTGGTATTGTGGGTGGACTAAATTAACCGATCACCCCGGATGAGCGTAACAACCCATCGCTTCCGGACCCCCACAAAAATCATTACCACTCAGGAGCCGCCTCATAATACCTCCTGTTTATTTTTTATCACTGTAATGTTGATGGATGGTATACTAAGCACTGATTACTGGCATGCATTTAAATTATTTTTACTTGTTTTTCTTGGATGGATTGCGGTAGTTGTACCTTATTGAGGAGGTTGACAACATCATGGCGAAAGTTATGCGCGTTCGTTGATCGGTTAATTTTGTCCAGGCACAATACCAATACAGTAGGCAGAAGCGGTGTACTAGTACTCGAGTAGAATAATAGCGTTGCCACAAATTTTAGAAGCGCCCGAGGTAAACTATCCTTGGTGCATAAATTGGTGGCAGTAGTGGGAAAAAAATGAAGTTCACGCTTAAAGTTATGGCTTGGCAGACAGCCAAGTAGCAACACCCCCACTTTCCCAACGCTTTGCTCCTCAGCGACAAAATTCCTTTCTCCGATGGGAGGGAGGGACGGGAGTTATAATAACCACTCTGGAGAGTATCTAAATATGTATTGCCATAATTTTCCTAGGCATAAGTGCAGTCATTCTATCTTCGAAGGCAAAGATTGGTAGGAGGTTGTGGTCGCCGAGCGGCCAGTGCGAACTCAAAATTTTCCCACGACCGTGGGTTCACATGCTATGAATACAGTAGGTAGAAGCGGTGTGTTCGAGTATAATAGCGTTGTCACGAATTTGAGGAGGTTGATCGGAGAGTCCCGAGGTATCCTTCAGGTTTCACAAAGAGACCCCACCTCTCGTGAATCCCCCGAGGTCCCCCCTTTAGCCGACTCCATCGCCCATCATCGACTCGTACAATATCCGAAGCAGAAAAAAAGTGAAAATGTCCCAATCGTTCAGTCATAATTACAACTCTTTCAACACCACCACCTACATCAACCCTACCAGTGCCGATGACAGATCCAATATCTTGGCCTGGCTATCCCCACTAGATCCTAAGTTACGCCATCAGGGCATCCGGGAGCGTAGAATTGAAAATATAGGAGAATGGGTTTTACAAACCGAGGAGTTTGAAAGCTGGTGTACGGGTAGTGGGGGAGCTGAATCCGATAAGGCAGTTTTGCTTTGTTATGGAGGTCCTGGTGTTGGTAAAACTTACCTTAGGTAACATGAATGAACCTCGGGGAGTAGGAGAAAAGGGGGGCGTGCTGACAAGGGGTGAGGGTAGCTCCGTGGTGATAGACTATTTGTGCAGCCAGGCTGGAGAACGAAATGCCACTATTTCATGTTTTTATTTCGATTTCGCCGCCCAAAACGAGCAGCCCCCGACGAGGGTTCTGGGCTCGATATTAAAACAGCTGGTTTTTGGACTCGAGGAGATCCCGGAGGAGATAACAAAAGCATACAAGGGCCGCAAAAATGCCGTCGGTGGGCAGGCACCGCAAATTTCGGATATTTTGAACATGCTGCAGACGACATCGGCCCGAAAGCGCGCCTTCATATGCATCGACGCTCTCGATGAATGAGCAACAGAACACCAAGTCAAGATTCTCAATTCACTGGGTCAGCTCCTCCAGCAGTCTCCGGGCACTCGAATATTTGTGACCGGGAGACCGCACATTCTACCCGAAATCGCAACGCACCTTCGTGAAAGAGTAGCAAGCATATCCATAAGTCCCAAGAGGGACGATATTATCACATATCTCCAGAGCAGGATATCCACCGATACAACCTCGGATGCGATGGACAGTGCTCTGGAGGCAGACATCTTGGAGAAAATCCCTAGCGATATTTCTGAAATGTATGTAGAGGCAACAACACTCCGGAACCTACCTCAAGTTATCAACTAACAGATACATATCCAGATTCCTGCTAGCCTCGCTGAATATCGATGCGATCCTGCAAGAAACCACGGCCCGTCTCAGGCGACAAAAGCTAAACGCAATCACCGACGGCTTGGGGCTGGAGAGTGCTTACGGGGAGAGTTTGGGTCGGATAAAGAGACAGGGTGGGGGTAGAGCAAGGCTTGGCATGGCCGCCTTGATGTGGATCTCTCACTCGGAGCGGCGATTGAAGGCTCATGAATTATGTCACGCGCTAGCGATCGAAATAGGGTCACCGAATCTCCATACAGACGGTGTTCCATCAATAGCAACAGTAATAACCTGTTGTCAAGGACTTGTCGCTGTAGACAAGGAGGCTTCCACGGTACGGTTAATCCATTTTACCCTTCAAGAGTACCTACGGGCCCATCCCGATCTTTTTGGCAAATTTCACTCAACGATGGCCGAGACCTGCTTGAGTTTTCTGAATTCGCAACAGGTCAGGGCTCTTTCGGCGACGAGCTCTGCCGATCTTCAAGGTCAACCTTTTCTTGAATATTCATCCATTTATTGGGGAGTGCATGCAAAAAAGGACTTTTCGGATTGCGTGAAGCTGCTTGCACTAAAGCTGTTCGACAACTACAATTGCCACATATCCACCAAAATCCTCTTGGAATCCCTGCAAGAACACGTGTATGATATTGATTTCAAGAAGCTCCACCTCTTCAGTGGCCTACATTGCGCATCTTTCTTCGGGATTGCTGAGATTGTAACTGGTTTGATAGAGGTGGAAGGTTGTAATATTAACCAGGGAGACTGTGTGGATAATACACCTCTGATGTGGGCTGCTCTGAATGGCCACGAGCGAGTTGTTGAAATCTTGCTGGGACAGGGCGATGTTAGCCCCGACAAACCGGGGGAGGGCGGCCAAACACCACTCTGGTTTGCGGCTTGGAAGGGGAGCGAAGGCGTGGCAAAAATGCTTCTCGAATGGGATGAGGTTAACCCCGACAAACCTGATAAACACGGCCGAACCCCGCTCTGGGGCGCTGCTTGGGGTGGACGCGACAGAGTGGTGAAAATGCTTCTCGAACGGGACGAGGTGAGCCCCGACAAGCCTGATAATGACGGCGGAACACCGCTATTGGGTGCTGCTTATAATGGACACGCGGGAGTGGTAAAAATGCTGCTCGACCGAGACGTGGTGAACCCCGACAAGCCACGTAGTGACGGCCAAACACCGCTCTTGGGTGCTGCTTATAATGGACACGCGGGAGTGGTGAAAATGCTTCTCGACCGAGACGAGGTTTGCCCCGACAAGCCACAAAACGACAGCCGAACACCGCTTTGGTGTGCTGCTTTCAATGGGCACGAGGGATGTGTGAAAATGCTTCTGAGCCGAGACGACGTGAACCCTGACAAGCCACATAACGACGGCCGAACGCCGCTCTGGTGTGCTGCTTTCAATGGGCACACGGGGGTGGTGAAAATGCTTCTCGAGCGGGACGGGGTTAGCCCCGATAATCCAGGTAAAGACGGCCAAACACCACTCTGGGGCGCCGCTTGGAATGGGCACGAGGGAGTGGTGGAAATGCTTCTCGAACGGGACGAGGTGGACCCGGACAAACCACGTAACGACGGCCGAACACCGCTCTCGGCTGCCTCTTGGAATGGGCACGAGGGAGTGGTGAGAAAGCTACTCCAACGAGACAAGGTCAACCCCGACAAGCCACATAACGCCGGTGGAACACCGCTCTGGGGTGCCGCTTGGAATGGGCACGCGGGAGTGGTTAAAATACTTCTCGAACGGGACGTGGTGAACCCCGACAAGCCACGTAATGACGGCCGAACACCGCTCTTGGGTGCTGCTTATAATGGACACGCGGGAGTGGTGAAAATGCTTCTCGACCGAGACGAGGTTTGCCCCGACAAGCCACAAAACGACAGCCGGACACCGCTCTGGTGTGCTGCTTTCAATGGGCACGAGGGATGTGTGAAAATGCTTCTGAGCCGAGACGACGTGAACCCTAACAAGCCACATAACGACGGCCGAACACCGCTCTGGTGTGCTGCTTGCAATGGGCACGCGGGGGTGGTGAAAATGCTTCTCGGCAGGGACGGGGTGGAACCTAACGAAGCAAATAACGACGGCCGAACACCGCTCTTCTGTGCTGCTTTCAATGGGCACGAGGCAGTGGTGAAAATGCTTCTCGAACGAGATGAGGTTAGCCCCGACAAGCCCGATGATGACGGCCGAACACCGCTCTGGAGTGCCGCTTTCAATGGGCACGAGGGGGTGGTGGAAGTGCTTCTCGGCCGAGGCGGAGTGAACCCCGACAAGCCACATAACGACGGCCGAACGCCGCTTTTGTGTGCTGCTTTCAATGGACACGAGCGAATGGTGAAAATACTTCTCGAACAAGCTGAGGTCAGCCCCGACAAGCCTGATGATAACGGCCAAACACCTCTCTGGAGTGCCGCTTTCAATGGGCACGAGGGGGTGGTGGAAGTGCTTCTCGGCCGAGGCGGAGTGAACCCCGACAAACCACATAACGACGGCCAAACACCGCTCTTGTGTGCTGCTTTCAATGGGCACGAGGCAGTGGTGAAAATGCTTCTCGAACGAGATGAGGTTAGCCCCGACAAGCCCGATGATGACGGCCGAACACCGCTCTGGGGTGCCGCCTCCAACGGGCACGAGGGGGTGGTGGAAATGCTTCTTGGCCGAGGCGGAGTGAACCCCGACAAGCCACATAACGACGGCCAAACACCGCTTTTGTGTGCTGCTTTCAATGGACACGAGCGAATAGTGAACATACTTCTCGAACAAGCTGAGGTCAGGCCCGACAAGCCTGATGATAACGGCCAAACACCGCTCTGGGGTGCCGCTTTCAATGGGCACGAGGAAGTTGTGAAAACACTTCTCGAACGGGACGGGGTTAGCCCCGATAATCCAGATAAAGACGGCCAAACACCACTCTTGGGCGCCGCTTGGAATGGGCACGAGGGAGTGGTGAAAATGCTTCTCAAACGAGACGAGGTTAATCCCGACAAGCCAACCAACACCGGCCAGACACCACTCTTGTGTGCCGCTTGGAATGGGCACACGGAAGTAGTGAAAAGGCTCCTCGAACGGGACGATCTCAACCCCGACAAGCCAAGTTTCTCCGGCCTAACGTCGCTATCCTGTGCTGCTTTGAAGGGACATGTAGGAGTGGCGAGAATTCTTCTCGAACAGGACAAGGTCGATCCCGATAAGGCAAGTATCGACGGCCGAACGCCGCTCTTGTGTGCCGCTTGGAATGGGCACACGGAAATGGTGAAAATGCTTCTTGAAAGGGACGAAGTCAGCCCCGACAGGACAGATAATGACGGCCGGACGCCACTCTCGTATGCCGCTGGAAATGGGTACGCGGGAGTGGTGGAAATACTACTTGGAAGGGACGACGTGGACCCTAGCTGTAACCTACTCCTAAGTATCTCGAGAATTCCAAGTGGAACTCTGGAGATACTAATAGGATAGGAGGGAAAGTCTCGGTGGAATATCTTCAAGAGATATAAGATAGATGAGGGACAAATAGAGTGACCGTTCAACTTGTAGTATATTAAAGAAGAGC
>Ga0307509_10000454_pt1 | contig 69214 bp, 48 predicted proteins | sample 10_EM_MG_FD_202245 | JGI IMG/M metagenome (GOLD analysis project Ga0307509, IMG submission 202245) | Populus trichocarpa ectomycorrhiza microbial communities from riparian zone in the Pacific Northwest, United States - 10_EM | ecosystem: Host-associated > Plants > Roots > Unclassified | place...
GTGGGGCGGTGATCGTGGGGCGGTGATCGTGGGGCGGTGATCGTGGGGCGGTGATCGTGGGGCGGTGATCGTGGGGCGGTGATCGTGGGGCGGTGATCGTGGGGCGGTGATCGTCGGGCGGTGATCGTCGGGCGGTGGACGTGATCGTGGGGCGGTGGACGCGGGGAGGTGAACGCGATCGCGATCGTGATCGTGATCGTGATCGTGATCGTGATCGAAACCGTGATCGTGATCGCGAACGTGAACGTGAACGATACCGTGATCGTGATCGCTCTCCCGTGATCGTGTTCGTCCTCGTGCTCGTGGTCGATCTCCCAGTTGCTGATACCGGGGGTCGATCAGTTTATTTGCATCACGCCACGCGCTCCGCGCACTCGCCACTGCACCCATCGTGCTCCGCGTCGATTAGCCTCGATTGCCATCACGTCGAGAAGACCAGTAGGCTCCATCGCAGACTCGGCCTGTCAACCGGGGCTCGGGACGGCTGCGTTACGGCCGTCCACGAGCACGAAGACGACCACGATCACGGGAGAGCGATCACGATCACGGTGTCGTTCACGTTCACGTTCACGTTCACGTTCGCGATCACGATCACGGTTTCGATCACGATCACGATCACGTCGACGATCACGTCGACGATCACGATCACGATCACGACGACGTCCATACGTCGACCTGGACCACACGCTTCATTGACGGCAGCGAAGTGGCACGTAGACGTCTGGTCCTGCGTCGACCTGGACCACACGTTTCATCGACGGACGTGGCACGTAGACGTCTGGGGCCCTGCGTCGACCTCGACCCACGTCGCTGCCGACCATCACGTCCCGTCCGCGTCCGTCCGTCGACTTGGACCACCCCGTTTCATTGACCGCAGCGAAGTGGCACGTAGACGTCTGGCCCCTGCGTCGACCTCGACCCACGTCGCTGCCGACCGTCGCGACGCTGCGTCAAGATCCTCCCAGCTTGTGCAAAGACGGTCAGTACCCGACGAGGCGAGGACCGTCATCGCCGAGCTCGATCCGGTCGCCCGGCCGGAACGGCGTGCGATCGCGGTACATGAACACGCCGCGAGTCCCGTTGTCGAAGCGGATCGTGACCTCGTAGTCTCGTGTCTCGTAGTCGCCCTGGCTCAGGGCGGCGCCGGTCGCCGCGCCGGCAGCCGCACCGAACAGCGTGCGCCCTCCGCGGCCGCCGAACAACACCGCGCCGATCAACGCGCCAGCCGCGGCACCACCGGCAGGGTTCCCTTGAACCTGGTGCACCACCTGTCGAACCGACTCCACGACGCCCGTGTGTGGACTGTACTCGTCGGAGGTGACCTCGGTGGAGACCGTGGATGTGGTCGCGCATCCGGCCCCGAACATGGTAGCCGCGACCAGTGTCGCGGCGCAGATCCTGGCAGCTCTCATGCTGGACCTGAAATGCAGGTCCCATGCCGCCCGGACTACCCGATCAGCGAGGGCGTTCGCGAGCGGGGGCGCTCGCTGGGACGCGCTCGCCCGCGCTCGCGGGAAGCGTCGGGCTCTCGGCGTTGGCCAGGCTGGCGCGGCCGGGGCGCGACGTCAGCTCGCCGTGGGCGCTGGGGAGCCGGCGCTGCGCCCGCAGGTCGGAGATGATCGACGGGTGCGACATCTTGAGCGACGCCACGATCTCGTCGGGCGTGCGCGTGGGCGCCACGGTGGCGCGCTCGACCTCGAGGAACGGCCACAGTGGCACGCGGACGTCCTCGGGTAACACGCTCTCGAGGTACTCCAGCGCGGTGCCGCGCAACGCCGGATCGCGCGTGTTCACCGCCTGGAGCGCGAGTCGCAGGGGCTCGGCAGGCAGCGTGAGGCCGAGCAGCGTGAACACGTGATCGAGCCCGGTCGCCGACCGCTGTTCGAGCACGCGATGCAGCACCGCGTCGTCGTCGTCGCCGTCGCAGTCGTCGAGCAAGCGATGGCTGTGCCACAGCCGGCCGTCGACGGTGACCTCGCGCTGCACGGCCTCGAACACGTCTGCTTGCGTGATGTCGAGCGCGTGTCCGGCCTCGCGCAGCTTGGCCAGCGCCTTGCCGGAGCGATACCGGACCTCGAAGCGCGGATCGCGCAGGGCGCGCCACAGCGCCCAGCTCGCGAGCTCGGGCTCGCCTCGCCGGAGGATGTCCGGCAGCCGGCGGCGGATGCTGAACTCGCGGTCGCGGTCGAGCAGGCCATCGGCGAGCTGCCCGGTGATCTGCGGCGCGATCGCCTGCAGGGCGGCGCGGGCAGCCTCGGCGACCGGGTCCCAGGCGAGCAGCGGAACGGCGTGGCTCGCGAGGTCGGTGGCCAGCGGTGCCGCGAGCACGCGGCGGATCCGCGCGGCGTTGCCGGACCGGAGATCGGCGAGGTCGACGACGGTCTGATCGAGGATCTCGGTCAGCACCGGCGACGCCGCGGCGAGGTGCGTGGCAGGCGCCGCGGGCGGGTTGGGCGTGGCGTCGTCGTCGCCGCGGATCCCGAGCAGCGACAGCGTCGTCGGATCCCCGGCCTCGCCGAAGCCGACCGGCAGCGAGCTCCACGGTTTGGCGAGCGGCGGCGCGCCGTCGAGCAGGCGCTGCTCCAGCGTGCGGGTGTAGGTTCGCCGGAGATCGAGCGCGACGACGATCGCCAGGCTGCCGATCACCGCGGCGGCGATCAGGATCGCGCCGCGCGGCGCTGGGGTGGCGAACAGCAGGGCGGCCACGAGCTGCGCGCCGAGCAGGTCGCCGAGGCGATCGGCGCCGACGTCAAGCAGGACCTTCGCCAGGCGTTTGTCCGCCGCGGCCAGCGGGTTGAACAACAGCTCGTAGGCGGCGCGGTATACCGAGCTGCGCACGATCATCTCGGAGCTGCGCGTCAGCATGGAGACCGGCGCGGTCGGGATCACGAACGACAGCGCGCTGAACCCGACCACGGCGGCCGGCAGCGCCACCACGCTGCGCGGCGCGCCGAGCCGGCGCACCAGCCGGCCGGTGATCAGCAGCTGGACCAGCGCGGTCACGACGTTGGTGATCGTGTGGTAGATCGCCAGCGGGCGCAGCAGCGCCGACCCCGAGCCACGCATCAGGTCGGACTTGAACACGTAGTCGAGCGCGGCCGCACCCATCGCCGACAGCACGACGAGCATCGCGATCTCGCGCAACAGCGACGACCGGGCGATCACGCGAACCGCCGCCCACGGGCGCGACGCGTCGTCGGCGGGCACGTGGCGGATGCCGCGGCCGAGCACGAACAGCACCACCGCGCACCCGAGCTGCAACCCCGCGAGGATCAGCAGGATCGCGGCGGGGGACGCCAGCTCCGCCGTGCGTTCGGCGATCACGCCGCCGATCACGCCGCCCAGGGTCGCCCCGAGCCCGATGCCGCCGATCCGGCGCTTCGCGGCTCGCGGCTCGAACCGCTCGTTGATCGTGGACCAGAACCCCGAGACCAGGATGGGCCCGACGGCGGCGAGGTGGAAGTACACGGCGACCGCGGCGCACCACGGCCAGTGCGCGATCGCGAGCCACTCGGCGACCAGCAGGCCCGCGCTACCGGCGCTCAGGATCGGCATCAGCCGGGCAGGGCCGACGCGGCCGATCTGGCGCGACGTGAGGAACACCAGCGGGAACGTCAGCATGGCGGCGATCCCGACGTACATCGGCAGCGAGGTCACCGGCACCGTCGACAGCAGGGTCGCGTCGCGCGCGGCCTTGCCGGCGACGAACGCCGCGACCACCATCATGCCGGCGAGCGTGGCGAGCGCGGCCGTGGCGCGCTCGTGCTTCACGGCGCGGCTCGCAGCGCCTGCCCTTTGATCACGGGATGCGGGCGTTGTCGCGCGGCCTCCTCGATGTGGCCATGGCAGCTCGAGCGAGCGCCGGCGAGAATATCCGGAACGTGGGCACGCCACCACGCGTTGGCGCGTTGCTGCGTCCATGCCGGCAGCGGCACGGCGGCCAGCATCCGCGATAGCGCCTCGGCGGTCGACGGCCGAGCGTCGGGATCCTTGGCCAGGCACGCCAGGATGACGTCCTCGAGCTCCTTGGGGATCGGGACCTCGGTGCGCCGCGACGGCGGCTCGGGCGCGTCGCGGATGTGGGCGGCGAGCACCGCCGCGGCGGTATCTCCGGAGAACACGGTCGTGCCGGTCAACAGCCAGTACGCCACGCAGCCGAGCGAGTAGAGATCGCTGCGGGCATCGAAGTGGCTGTGCGATGCGCTCTCGGGTGCGAGGTACGCGGGCGTGCCGGCGATCGAGCCGTCGAGGGTCAGGCGCTCGTCGCGCTGGACGTCGTGGACGAGCCCGAAATCGAGCAGCTTGACGAAGTCGAGCTCCATGCCGATGACGCAGACATGGAGGTTGGCCGGCTTGACGTCGCGATGGATCAGCCCGCGGTAATGCGCCTCGGCGAGCGATTCGCAGGCTTGCCGCATCATGTGGACGACGCGCTCCGGGGGCTGCGGGCCGAACCGACTGACGAGTGACTCCACGTCGATGCCCGCCAGCAGCTCCATGACGTAGTACAGCGTGCCGTCGGAGGTCTGGCCGAAGTCGTAGATCGCCACCGTGTGCGGCGAGCTGAGCTGCGCGGTCGCCTGGACCTCGCGGTAGAATCGCTTGTTCATCGCCTCGCGATCCGACGCGCGCAGGTGCACGCTGAGCTCGCGCCGCAGGAGCTTGATCGCCGCCGGCCGGATCAGCGAATTGTGCTCGGCGCGCCACACCTCGCCCATGCCACCGTGGCCGAGCTGGTTGACGAGCACGTAGGCGCCGAGCTTGCGGGCATCGGCGACCTGGCGGCCGAGGCCGTAGATCACGCGGGAGATCAGCACGGCGATCGCCGCGGACACGAACGCCACGAAGAACCCGAGCCCCACCGAGGCGTCATCGGGCCAGTCCCGCGTGCCGAGGCCGTATCTGAGCAGGAACGCGAGCGGCTCGGTCGCCGCGGCCGCATACGCTGCGAGCGCGGCGCGCGCCGGGCTGGTGGGCACCAGCGTGAACGACAGGATCCAGATGCACAGCACCGGGACGTCGCGCCCGGTCTCCGCGCCTTGCTCGAGGTACGCGATGCAGAACGCGCCGTAGATCTGGTACACGGTGCCGAGCGCGAGGATCCGGCGCGGCGGCCACGGCGCGTAGGTACAACAGATCAGCGCCAGCGAACCGATGAGCGCCGCGATCAGCGTATCGTTGCTGGCGGTGCGCGTGTGCGGGATATAGACCACGTCGGCGCCGACCAGGTGCACGACGAGCAGCATCATCGCGAGCAGCGCGAAGAACACGATCGCCAGGATCCGCAGCCGCGGCACCGCGGCGCGCTCGAGCTCGGCGGCGTGGGTCTCGGCGGGCGCGGTGATCCGGTGCGCCGAACCCGACCCTGGCATCGTGATCGCGTCCTCCATCAGAAGGCTCCGGACAGCCCCAGCGTCGCCGACTCACGCGAGAAGCTGGGCACGAGCTGCCAGCCGCCGCCGCCGCCGCCGCTGTCTGGGGTCTCGCTGCCGCGGTTTCTGAATCGGTGGTCCTGAAACCGGAACATTCCGTACGAGCTGGCGGCGCCGATCGCCGCGCCTGCGAGGACATCCGACAGGTGGTGGCGGGCGTGGTAGAGCCGCTCGCCCGCGACCAGGCTCGCACCGAGGAAGATCCCGCCGTAGGCCGCGCCCTGGGCCCACGGCGAGCTGTCGGCGTCGAACACCCGGCTGTTGAGGTAGAGCGCGGCGTAGGTCGCGACCACGAACGCGGCGGTGGTATGCCCCGATGGGAACGACTTGTCCTCGCTGGGATCGGTGACACCGGCGACCCAGTCGGGGCGGTGGCGGCCGACCGCGGGCTTCAGGATCGAGACCACCAGCGAGCTGGTCGCCAGCGCCTCGGCGAGCCCCTTGACGTGGTACCAGCGGCTCTCGTCGCCCCCGGCGATCATCGCGGTCGCGAGCCCCGCGGCGGCGATGTGCAGCGTCCAGGGCGGGTTCTCCCACGTCGATCGCGGGGCGCCGCCGTCGCGCGCGTCGAAGTACAGCGGCGTGGTGCGCGGCTGCACCCAGCGGTCGACGGCAAACGCGCTGAGCGCGGGCAGCCACAGGAAGGGGATCGCTCCGCCGTCGTAGAGGTAGGACGGTGTGAGCCCCCCCGGTGACGGATCGGATCCTGGATCGGCGTGGGCCGGGTGGTGCGCGACCGCGAGGGTGAGCGCGATCCCGAGGCCGACGACGCGGTTCAAGGCGCGGTCTCCCGGATGCCCATCGCGGCGCGGGCACGGCGCTGTTCCGCCCGGACGTCATGCATGCGGCCGGTGCGCCACACGAGCACCAACCAGATCACGGCGAGCACCAGATTGATCCCGACGAGGACATGTAGTCCAAGGCCTAGCACACGGACCACCACGAACACGATACCCAATGCGGCGATCACATCCGCCATGCGGACGAAGAAGGTGTCGACCGCCGCTTTCGCCTTGTACTTGCTCTCGCGCGACGTCGGCAGAAACAGGGCCTGCCGCAACATGTTGTGGAGCGAGTAGTCGACGCTGTTCTCGGTGGTCTTGGTGATCCGGATCATTCCGACCGTCGTGACGGCGGCGAACGCCAGCCAGCCGCCCAGGACGATCACGGGCATCACGAACAGCGCCTTGCGGACGCCGAGCTTGGCGACGATCCGAGACACCACGAGGCCCTGGATGACCGCCGAGGCGATGTTCACGAGCCCGAAGTATCCGGAATAGAAGTCCGCGATGAAAGCGCCGGGGTCGGCGTGGAGCCGGCTGGCGTCCTCGACCATCTTGTCCACCACGTACTCGCCGACCGTGTTGATGACCGTCGCGATCATCACGGTCGCGGCGATCAGCCGCAGGTAGCGGTCGCTCAGCACCAGGCGAAATCCGCCCTCGCGGCCGACCGGCTGGATGGCCTCGGCCTTGATCACCGCGACCAGCCCGGCGGGGTCGCGGTCCATGCGCTCGCGGCGATCGATGATCCGGTAGATCACCGTGGATACGACCATGCCGCCGGCTGCGACCAGCATCAGCCCGTAGGTGCCGACCAGGTGGTGGAGCGGCTTGGGGATCAGCGCGCCCACGATCGCTCCGATGCTGCCGCCGAACCCGATGATCGCGAACAGCCGCTTGCCTTGCTCCTGCGTGTAGAGATCGTTGGCGAACGACCAGAAGTTCGAGATGACCAGCATGTTGAAGATGCCGAGCCACAGGTAGAACGCCAGGCCGATCGGCGCCTCGATCCGGGCCAGCACGTAGAACGCGAGCAGGCACGCCACGAGCACCGCGTTGACGGTCGTGAGCAGCCGGATCCGTCGCACCCGGCTCGCGAGCAGGCCGAACGCGGGGACCACGGCGAGCAGCAGCAGGGTCTGCCCGGCCGACGCATACGCCTTGAGCTCGGCGCCGCCGCCGAGCAGGATCAGCGGCTGGCGGATGACCTTGAGGAGGTAGTAGCAGCTCAGCAGCACGAACACGTTCACCGCGAGCAGCAGCGCTGTGGCGCCTTCGCCCGGCCGGACCGGCGCGATGACATGGAGGAGCCGCCACAGCCGCCCGTGGTCGCCGCCGGTCAATGTGGCTCTCGAGATCGCTGGCTGGTCCTTGGCTGGCATGGTTCCTCGGGCTGATCACGGTGCCGGACGGCGCAACCCGACGATGCGCACGCCGCGCGCGCCGAGGTCGAAGGCGTGGATTTCGAGCGGTCCGGCGGCGGTGCCGTTGCGGATCCGGAACACCGTCCGTCGCGCCGGGTCGCCGTCGGGCAGCGCTTGGGCGGCGAGCGCGCGCGGCGTGAAGCACACCGCGCCGTCGGGACCGATCGTGGCTGGAAGCGGTGTCCGACCCCCGCCGGCCTCCTGGACGACGTCATAGCGGAACTGCGCGGCCGGAGCGACGGCGCTGGCCCGCGCGAGATCCACGGCGCAGATCTGGCCGCCGGCCTCGCGCACGTCGGCGAGCGGCGACAGCTTCGTGAGGTAGCGCGCGAGGATCGCCTGGCGGCGCGCGAGCAGCACGTCGGTGATGTAGGCCGTGTCGGCCGGGTTGGAGAACCGCGCGGCCCCGACGATCGCCTCGATCTCGGGCCGCGTGAACCGCGCGATGATCCGCGCCATCCACGCGCCGTCGCGTTCGGTCATCCGCGTGAACGCCGGGTTGGGATACGACGGCTTCCAGCCTTCCGGATCGAAGTCGCGCGCGGAGAAGTAGGCGAACCGTTCGTGGCCCGGGGTCACCGCGGCGCGATCCCACGGCCGCTCGAGGATGCCGAGCGTGGCGAAGTCGAGCAGGACGTCCCTGGCGTCGACGTAGTACGAGTGCCCCAGGCGCTTGCCGAGCTCGGGTGGGTTCGGGGCCTGTCCGATCACATCGCTGGTATCGAGGATGTAGTGGCGCACGTAGCCGGGCGACGAGCGCTCGCGCTTGGGGTCGCTGGCCACCCACACGTCCATCGAGTTCTGGTCGCGAGCGTCCCAGTGGCTCAGCCACGCGGCGATCAGCCGGCTGCCGCGCAGCTCGCGCCGGTGCTCGTGGTGGATGATGTCGTTGGGATCGTCGGCGCGCGTCCCCATGTAGCGAAACGGTCCGAGCGTGAGCCCCGACAGCCACTTCGACGCGGTCAGCCGGATCCGGCCCTCGCGCGTGCTCGCCTCCGCGAGCCCGGTGTCGAGCGCGGCCTCGCCGAACTGGTGCGTGAAGCCGTGGTTGTCGATGCTGGTCAGCCCCGGGCTCAGCTTGAGCTGCGCGCGCCGGAGGTAGATCACCTGCTCGCACGTCGTGTTGAAGCCGGCCGCGTGGTAGATCGCCGTGCCGATCACCGCCGCCGCGTTGGCGTGCTCGGGCTGCGCCGGGTCCTCGGTCTTGAGCATGTACTTGCCCTTGCCGGGGATGTCGACCCGGAACCCGAACGACGCGCCGTCGGTCTTGCCGCGATCGACAACCCAGGTGCCGTCGGCGACCTCGTCGGGCAAGGCGTCGTCGGGGTGGCACCCGGCGCTGACGAGCTCGTCGGGCGTCATCGGCCGCGCGGCGATCCGATTCTCGAACCACGCCGAATCGGCGACCTCGTCCATGCTGTTGGCGTTCGCCGCTTCGCCGACCGCCTCGACCGACAGCGCCTGCGAGATCGGCTCGAACACGGCGTTGTTGATGTGATCCCAGATCGGCGGTGGAACGTACTCGTTGGGCGCGCAGCGCACCCGCTTGGGGTCCTTGGCCGACGGATCGGGCCGGCACGCGACGGTGACGGGCGCGAGGTCGGTGTCGCGGGTCAACGGAGCGCGCAGCGGGAACGGCCGCGGCGGCGGCGCGCAGCCGCCGAGCGCGAGGCCGATCGCGGCGACGACGGAGACCGGGCGCATCATCAGATACCTCTCCGCGAGCCGACCGCAAAGCGCACCGAATCGATGCCGGCGCCGCGCTCGAACGTGGACGTTCCGACGCCGAAGATCAGCTCGAAGCCGCTGTCGCGCGCGCCGATCGTCGTGACCCCGATATCGGCCGACATCCGGAGCTGGTCGGCGGCGAAACCGTCGAGCCGGGCGCCGAACGCGTTGCCGACCGCGAGCCGCGCGTTGCCGTCGAGCAGGAACGCCACCGGCCACGAGTAGCCCAGCTCCGCGGCGATCGTGCTGCGCCCGATCATCCAGCCGGCCGGGAAGCCCTGCATCTGGTTCTGATCGTCCATGCTGACCAGCTCGGTGAACGGCACGAGGTCGCCCCGCATCGGATCGACGAACCCCGCGACGACCTGGAGCCGCATGGTGCGCTGCCGGCCGGTCAGATCGACCGCGCCACCGAGCGCGCCGCCATACCGGATCCAGCTGCGGTCGTGCCCGGGGTCGAAGTTGGTCGCCGCGAACGTCGAGATCCGGGCACCGGTGCCCGGGGCGGGTCGTGGGTCGCGGGTATCGGCCGCCAGCGACAGGCTCTGGTACGCCACCGTGTACGACGTTCCGAACCCCGGCGGCGGCTCGAGCGCTCCGGCGTTCATCTCGTCATCGAGCGTCGGCTCGTCGCAGCACTCGGCCGAGCGGAACCCCATGCGCCGGACCCCCGCGGCGATCGCGATCTGTTCGCCGCCCGTGCGGTGCGTGAACCCCGCTCCGGCGTCGAGCTTCTGGAGGCCGTAGCGCGCGCCCTTGCCGTCGTGCGCGTCGGGGCCGATGCCCCGGAAGATCAGGTCCGGGCGGCGCACCAGATCGAACCGGGTCGCGACGCTCGTGTTGCCGTGGTTCCAGCGATAGCGATCGCGAATGCTCGCGATCAGCCAGTCGGTGCCACCGGTCGCCACGTGCGCGACGAAGTCGTGGTTGCGGACGACCAGGTGATCGGCGGTGAACCGCAAGCCGACGTTGGGGCGGAATCCGAAGTCGTACACCGCCGTCGGGATCAGCATGAACTGCCGGTTGGGTCCGAACGAGAACAGCTCGGCGAGCGTGTTGATCCAGCGGTCGCGCTCGGCGCGGCTGACCAGGGCGCCGAGCGGCCGGCGCACCACGTACTCATGGAGTACGTAGAGCGGAGCGAGCAGGGCGCGCGGGATCCAGAGCGCCCAGTGGTCGGCGTCCGCGTCGGGTGCCCCGCGGCCGTCGTAGTCGGGGAGCGCGCGCTTGGGGCTCGGTGCGGCCGGTGCCGGGACCGGCGGCGGCGCGGGTGGCGTGGCCGCGGGTGGCGTGGCGACGGGCCCCGGGGCTTTGTCGGCGGGTGCCGTGGCCTTGTCGGCGGGTGCCGTGGCCTTGTCGGCGGGTGCCGTGGCCTTGTCGGCGGGTGCCGTGGCCTTGTCGGCGGGTGCCGTGGCCTTGTCGGCGGGTGCCGCGGCTTTGTCGGGGACCGGGGCTTCGGCGGCAGGGGCAGCGGGCCCTGCGGGCGATTCGGCAGCTGGGTCGGCGGGCTGCGCCGCTGCCCCGTTGGGCGCGGCCGACAACACCGCCGCCGAGAGCGCTACGGCAGCTGCAAATCGAATCGACATCCGAGCAGCGCGATGCATGGCATAGGCCGGCACCCCGGCAAGTGGTCGAGCGCCCTGATTCTCGCAGACTCGGCCCCAGGTTAGATCTCCACCTGTCGAGAACCCGTCACGTTGCCGGTGATCTCGACGGCGCTTCCTTGCGAGGTCCTCGGGTCCGGCGGCTTGAACGAGATTTCGCCGCGCCGCGGGCCGCTCACGTCGTCGTCTTGGCCTCCAGCTCGGCGCGGTACCTGGCGGTCGATTGCTCGACGGCCTTGAGGTTGCTCTCCGCCAGCACCGGGCGCGCCGCGCGCGCCCGCGCCTTCGCGTCGATCGTCGACTGGTACTGGCCCTGGAACCGCGGCGCGACGTTGCGGGCGAACAACTCGTAGCTCCGCAGCCTGGCCGCCGGTGCGGCCCAGTCATGTGCGAGCTGTAGGTAGGCCCCGAAGCCGCCGTTCGACTGCTTGTGGAGACGCTCGATCTGGGCGACCGCGTCGTCGGGCGTGCCGACCGCGCCGAGGCCCGACTCGTTGACGAAGTCGATGCACTGGCGGACCGTGGTGCCGTCGCCGACGGCCATCTGCGGGAACGCGGCCGTGCGCTGGAAGTAGTCGAACCAGTCGAGCATGCCGTGCTCGACGTCCTTGTAGGCCTGTTCGCGCGTCTCCGCGAGGTGGACCAGGCCGACCAGGCGCCAGGCGTTGCGATCGACCGCGACGCCGAAGTGCGCGGCGCGCTCTTCCATCACGTTCCAGTGCAGGGCGAGCACATCGAACCCCGCGGCCGTGGTGGCGCCGATCGACAACAGGCCGTGGCCGTAGCGGCCGGCGAGCCGCGGTCCCGACGGCGACGCCACCGCCGCGATGACGATCTCTGGATGCGGATCGGTGTACGGACGGAGGTGGAGCCGGGCGTCGCGCAGCGTCCAGCGGCTGTTCTCGAAGCTCACCGGCTCGGGGCTGGTCAGTAGCCTCGTGATGACGTCGACGGCGTCCTCCAGCAGCTGCCGGGTCTGCGGCATATCGAGGCCGATCATCGCGGCATCGCTCGGCAGCGCGCCCGGGCCCAGGCCCAGCATGAAGCGGCCCTTGGTCATGTGATCGAGCTGCACGGCGCGCTGGGCGACCCACAGCGGGTTGTGATAGCTGGCGCTGATCACCCCGCTGCCCAGCTTGATGCGCCGGGTGCGCTGCGCTGCCGCGGCGATGAAGATCTCCGGACAGGCAATGATCTCGCTGCCTGCAGAGTGATGTTCTCCAATCCATGCCTCGTCGTATCCCAGCTTGTCCAGGTGATCGATCAGCTCCAGATCGCCATCGATCAAGATGGTCGGATTGACCCCCGCCGGATGAAACGGCGCCATGAAGATTCCAAAACGCATACGAGACATCGGCGTGCTCCTGGGTAATCGACGGATCGGTGATCGGAGGAATCGAGGATGGCAGACTTGTGCGTCGGAGCGAAGACCGCGCGCGGTGTGCGTTGCGTGACGCGGCGCAGCGGCTGTTGGCGGCGGCCGCTGCGTCGCCTCGAACGACGCGTGGTTCGGGAGTATAGAAGGGCATGCAGCTCGCTCGAAGCGACGAAGCCACAGGTGCTCCCGTGATCTGCTTGCACAGCGGCGGGTTCTCGTCGCGCCAGTGGCGACGACTCGCGGCGTCGCTGTCGGGCACGCACCGCGTGCTGGCGCCGGATCTCGTCGGCTACGGCGCATCGGGGGCGTGGCCGGCGGGAACCCCGTTCCACTATCAGCTCGACATCGATGCGATCGTCGCGCTCGTGCGCACGCTCGATCAACCTGCGCACCTCGTCGGCCATTCGTACGGCGGCTTCCTCGCGGCCCACGTCGCGCGCGCGGTCCCGGTGCGCTCGCTCGCGCTGTACGAGCCGGTGACGTTCAGCGTGCTGGATCCCGGGCGCGACGGCGATGCGCTCGCCGCGCTCGCCGTGTTCGATCCCGAGCAGCCCTGGAACCCCGATGCGACCGGGGTGGACGAGGCGTGGTTGTCGAGCTTCGTCGACTGGTGGAGCGGGCCGGGAGCGTGGGCGGCGATGCCCGCGGAGACCGCCGCGGCGTTCCGCGCGGTGGGCTGGACGGTGTTCGAGGAGGTGCGCACGATGTGGAGTGATCGCACCGGGGCGCGCGGGTTCGCCGAGATCGCGGCCCCGGCGCTCGTGATGGGCGGCTCGCGGTCACCGCTGCCCGAGCGCCGCACGGTCGAGCGGCTCGCGCAGGCGGTGCCCGGCGGGCGGCTTCAGATGTTCGACGGCCTGGGCCACATGGGCCCGATCACGCATCACGCGCAGGTCAACGCGGCGATCGCCGCGCACGTTCGCGCATCGTAGGTCGAGCCGATCGGGTGGGGCGGCTAGAAGCAGCTCGGGAAGCTGGCGTCGCACTGATCCAGACACGCCGCGAGCTTGTTGCATTGCGTCGTATCGGTGCACTGGAATCGTTGCTGACAGAGCCGGTAGCCGGGGGCCACCCGGCGCAGTCGTCACCGATGTCCTGCTCGGCCTGGCTGGTCGACACTTGCGCGGGTTCCGGGCGGGGTTGCGATCGCTCACCTCGGTCACCTCGGTCGCGCATCCGGCGCCGAGCGCGGCGCACAGGCTACCTGCCAGCATGAAAACTTGACAGACGAAGTCTTCGTTGTCCCTCTGTGGTTTGCGTGATTGCTGACATGAATCAGCGCATCTGGATTATAGAATCTCGACCGCGTTGACAACCGCGATTGCATGATTGTCTGTCCGGGGCTGCGCTGTGCCTGATCATGCCGCCTGATCATGCCGGGTGTATTGAGTGTGTTCTGAAACATATCGAGTGCGTTCTGGGACAATCGAGTGTGTTCTGGGAACCTATCGCGCGCGCTGGGATGCGCCGCGGGTCCCGATCCGGTTCGACGATCCGGGGCTCGTCCGGGTCCCCGAGCTGGGCCTCACGTTGGCGGGGTCCAGGTCGACAAACCGCGCGCTGTGGCGCTGGCGGGCTTGTAAATCCGCGCGAGCCGACGTCCACTTGGTCCGACCGCACATGGCCACGCCCGCGGTCACCGAGCCCAGCGGATGCTAGCAGATGGATGAACCCCGGCGCCTCGCAGTCTCGCCCCGGCACACGGTGCTGCTGGCCGCGGAGCTGTCGCCGTTCATCGAGAAGCCGCCCTGGCAGGACTTCGTGGTCCGCACGCTGGTGCGCCGCGAGGCCAACGGCATGCCACTGATGGCGGCGGAGCTCGTGATCGCCGGCCAGGAGACGCGTCGGGCGCATCCGGCGGCCGAGACCTACCCGTTTCATTTTCGCAAGACCTACTTCCCCGGGCGGCTGCACGGCGACCCCGGCGTGGAGTTCGAGCAGCAGCAGCTCGCGTCGCAGCTGTGCGCGACGCCGCCGCCGATCGGTCACGCGCCGACCGTGTTCCGCAGCTGCCTGGTCCCGGGGCAGTCCTACGCGCGGCTGACGCCGTTCGGCGGCGAGCCCCCCGAGAACAACATCACCAAGGCGCAGAAGCTGCCGCTGGCGACCGCGGCGGGGTTGTGGCGGCTCGCCGAGGAGCTGCTGGGCCAGCAGCTCGCGCTGCACGCCGGTGGCCTCGCGCACGGCGACTCCGAGCTGCACAACTGCATGGTGTGCCCGGCGCCGCTCGAGCCCATCCTCATCGACTTCGAGGCCGCCGTGCGGCAGGACGCCCTGGACGACGCGGCCTGGACGGCGCGCTGCAAGCTCGACCTGATGCCGCTGCTCCGTGAGGCAGTGTATTTGCAGTGCGCGCTCGGCCGCCAGCCCAGCCGATTGGGGCAGCTGGCGTGGGACCGGATGAGCGAGCTCTTCCGATCCCCGGACCGGTTCCAGCTCGCGATCGAGCGGCAGGACGAAGTCTAGCTGGAGCGTCATTTGCCTTCCTGGAAAGACGCAGGAAACCAACACGAAACACGGACCCGGCTCCGTCGGTCCCAACGAGAAAAAACCGGCGAAAAGTCGCTCCGCCCGGCGCCCAAAAGCGCTACAGGTCGGAGGTCACGGTTACCCGGCGATCCCGAATTTAAGAGGAGAACGAAACGATCATGAGCGGAACCACGGCGCGGCGCGCGGCAATCACGGCAGCGACCAACTACACCCACCAGGGTCCGACCCTCGACTACAAGGAGAGCCCCGCGGCATCGCTCTTCGGCGCCAACGTCTTCGGCCTGGCGACGATGAAGTCACAGTTGCCCAAAGAGATCTTCCGCTCGGTCAAGCGCACCGTCGAGACCGGCGCCGCGCTCGATCCCAAGGTCGCCGACGTGGTCGCCGCCGCGATGAAGGCCTGGGCGCTCGGCAAGGGAGCCACCCACTACGCCCATGTGTTCTATCCACTGACCGGGCTCAGCGCCGCCAAGCACGACAGCTTCCTGTCGCCGGACGGCGAGGGTGGCGCGATCACCGAGTTCGCCGGCAAGACGCTGGTTCAGGGCGAGCCCGACGCGTCGAGCTTCCCCAACGGCGGGATCCGCGGCACCAGCGAAGCGCGCGGCTACACCGCGTGGGACGTGACCAGCCCTGCGTACATCCTCGAGTCGCCGAACGGCACCACGCTGTGCATCCCGACCGCCTTCGTGTCGTGGACCGGCGAGGCACTCGACAAGAAGACGCCGCTGCTCCGCTCGGGCCAGGCGCTGAACACCCAGGTCGCGCGGATCCTCAAGCTGTTCGGCCACGACAAGCCCGCGATGGTCGTGTCGTACGCTGGCGCCGAGCAGGAGTACTTCCTGATCGACAAGAACTTCTTTTACGCGCGGCCCGACCTGCTCAACGCCGGGCGCGCGCTGTTCGGTGCCCGGCCGCCCAAGGGCCAGGAGTTCGAGGATCACTACTTCGGGGTCATCCCGGAGCGCGTGATGGCGTTCATGATGGACGTGGACCGCGAGTGCTTCAAGCTCGGGGTTCCCGTCAAGACGCGGCACAACGAGGTCGCTCCCGGACAGTTCGAGGTCGCGCCGGTGTTCGAGGCCGCCAACATCGCCGCCGATCATCAGCAGATGATCATGACGATGCTCAAGCAGCTGGCCGAGAAGCACGGCCTGGTCTGCCTGCTCCACGAGAAGCCGTTTGCCGGGGTCAACGGATCGGGCAAGCACGTCAACTTCTCGTTCGGCAATCAGACCCAGGGCAACCTGCTGGATCCGGGCGAGACGCCGCACGAGAACGCGCAGTTCCTGGTGTTCTGCGGTGCGGTGATCCGCGCGGTCCATCGCCACGGCGGCCTGCTGCGCGCGGTGATCGCCACCGCCAGTAACGATCACCGCCTGGGCGCCAACGAAGCGCCCCCCGCGATCATCTCGATCTTCCTCGGCGAGCAGCTATCGGATGTGTTCGAGCAGATCCGGGCCGGCGGCGCCAAGTCATCCAAGATGGGCGGCGTGCTCGAGATCGGCGTCGATGCGCTGCCGACGCTGCCGCGCGATGCGGGCGATCGCAACCGGACCAGCCCGTTTGCGTTCACCGGCAATCGCTTCGAGTTCCGCGCGGTCGGCTCGGGCCAGTCGATCGCCGATCCGCTGACCGCGCTGAACACCGCGATCGCGGAGTCCTGCGACTTCATCGCGACCAAGCTCGAGGCAGCGCTCGCCGCTGGCAAGAAGCTGAACACCGCGATCCAGGACGTGCTGGGCGAGGTCATCAAGGACCACGGCGCGGTGATCTTCGACGGCAACGGCTACTCGTCCGAGTGGCACGCCGAGGCCGAGAAGCGCGGCCTGCCGAACTACAAGACCGCGGTCGATGCGCTGCCGGTGTTCCAGCACAAGGACGTCATCGCCCTGTTCGACAAGTACAAGGTGCTGTCGCCGCGCGAGCTGCACGGCCGCTACGAGGTCTACCTCGAGCAGTACAACAAGGCCGTCAACGTCGAGGCCAAGCTGACGATCAAGATCGCCAAGACCTCGATCCTGCCGGCGGCCCTGCGCTACCAGACCGAGCTCGCGGGCAACGCCGCCGCGGTCAAGGCCGCGGGGCTAGCCAGTGACACGACGATCCTCAAGCAGGTCAGCGAGCTGATCGGCAAGCTGCAGGCCGGCATCGTGGCGCTGGAGGCCACGGCCGCCAAGCACGTCACCGAGGGTGTCCTGGCGGAAGCCAAGCATTTCTGCACGGCGGTGTTGCCGGCGATGCTCAAGGTCCGCGAGGCCGTGGACAGCCTCGAGGGCATCGTCGACGACGACATCTGGCCGCTGCCGACGTTCCAGGAGATCCTGTTCATCAAGTAGCCGCGGTGAGCGGCCGGGTGGTCTGACGCGCGCCCGCTCAATCGATTCGGGTGATTCCGGCGGCCATCACGGAAACAGCGAGTGGAACACCATCGTACCGCTGAGGGTCGCTACGCCAGAGCTCAGGAAGCTCTCGACCGTGAACGGCAAGAGCGGTTCGATAAACGGGACGTCCGCCGGAAATCCGTCGCTGTCGAGCGGGCGGTCCTGGAACAGCGTCACGGGGCCCAACGTGAAGCTTGTGGTCAGGCCGAGCATGTGACCGTCGAGTTGCTGGGTCCCATCCGGCTTGACCGAGATCTCGCTCGGCGACGTCTACGACGCGCTCGGTGCGCCGACCGTGTTCGCGATCGGCCACCGCACCGAGAGTCCGGGTTGCCTCGTCGAGCAGGCGGTCAACCGCGCCATGCACGAGGCGTTCGGCGAGGCGGAAGCCTTGCTCGTCACCCGCCTGCACGCGGTCACCCTCGCCGAGGTCGCCGCCAATGTGACCCGCAACCACAAGAGTCAGAAACGGAGTGCTTCGTGAGCGCAGATCCCGCGTTTGACGCTATCCATGATGCGATCGTCGTCGGCGGCAGCTACGCCGGCCTGTCGGCCGCGCTGCAGCTCGCCCGGGCGCGCCGCCGCGTGCTCGTGATCGATGCAGGCCAGCGGCGCAACCGGTTCGCCCGGACCTCGCACGGGTTCCTCGGCCAGGACGGGCGCGATCCGGGGGCGATCGTCGCCGACGCGCGTGCCCAGCTGCTCGCATATCCCACCGTGACGTGGCTCGAGGGGGCGGCGATCGCGGGGCGCGCGCTTGGCGACGCCGACGGCTTTGCGATCGCGCTCGCGGCGGGCGCCGAGGCGCGCGGCCGGCGCGTCGTGCTCGCCGTCGGGGTGGTCGACGACAGCCTCCCCGATATCCCCGGCGTCGTCGAGCGCTGGGGAACCCACATCTTCCACTGTCCGTACTGCCACGGCTACGAGCTGGGCGGCGGCGCGATCGGCGTGCTCGCGTCGAGCCCGCTCGCGGTCCACAGCGCGCAGATGCTCCCGGACTGGGGCCCGACGACGCTGTTCACCCGCGGGCTGTTCGAGCCCGACGCGGACCAGCTGCGCCTGCTCGATCGGCGCGGCGTGACCATCGAGCGCGCCGCGGTCACCGCGATCGAGGGCGCGGCGGACGTCCGGATGGCCGATGGCCGGGTCATCGCGCTCGCCGGCTTGTTCGTGGTCTCGCACACCCGGATCGCCAGCCCGCTCGCCGCGCAGCTCGGCTGCGAGCTCGAGGACGGCCTGCTGGGCGCGTTCGTGAAGACCGACGCGATGCGCGAGACGACCGTGCGCGGCGTGTTTGCGTGCGGCGACATGGCCGTCATGGCCGGCAGCATCGCGTTGGCCGTCGGTGATGGCGTCCGCGCTGGGGTCGCGGCCCATCAATCGCTGGGCCGCTGACGCGGGCCGATCACCACGGCTTGCCGTTCTTGCGTGGCGGCAAGAACTTCTTGTTCACCGACGCGATGATGACGTAGTTCGGGTCGACCATCTCGGTCACGTGGATCTTGGCGACTTGCGATAGCAGCTGGTAGGCGTCGAGCTCGGATAGCGTCGTCTCGCCATGGATCCAGGCGATCAGCTCGGTGAACGCGATCCGCAGCGCGTCGTCCAGCGGGCGATACGCGCCGAGCGCCATGATCTCCTGCGCGTTCTCGAACCGCGGCCACGCGATCTTCTGGCCCTTGATGACGTCGATCTGCAGGCGGGCGTGCATCGGCACTTCGATCGCGGTGCCCGCGATCTCGCCGTCTCCCATCTGTGCATGGCCATCGCCGAGGAACAACAGCGCGCCGCGCACGGTGACCGGAAAGTACGCCGTGTTGCCGGCGCTGGCTTCGGGGGCGTCCATGTTGCCGCCGTGCTCGGCCGGCGTCACCGAGCTCCGCGACTCGAGCGCGGGCGCGACGCCCAGACACCCGAGGAACGGATGGAGCGGAATCTTCACCGAGAACGTCGAGTCGAGCGCGTGGAACGTCGCCTCGTTCCTGGCGCGATCGATCGGGTAGAACCAGATCTTCTCGGGGACCGGCGCGTGCAGCATCGGCGTGTAGCTGGTCGTGTTCAGCGCGCCGAACCCCGGGGCCAGCGCGCCGACGCCCTGGTTACCGTCGACGGTGAGCTCGAGGATCTTCACGGCCAGGGTGTCGCCCGGCTCGGCGCCCTCGATGAAGAACGGGCCGGTCAGCGGGTTGTCGCCCTTGATCTTCGCGAGCGTATCGCCCGGCTTCTGGATGGCATTGCCGAAGCAATCGACGGTCCGGGTGTCGAGGATGTCGCCGGGCTTGATCGTGGCGACCGGCTTCGCGACGCCGAACACGTACTTGAGATCGGCCTCCTTGGGCTCGTAGCGGACCACTCTCTGGGCGAGCGCAGGCGTGGACAGCCCGAGCGCGAGCACGACGGCGGCAGGGATTCGCATGCGCGGAGTCTAACGTAAGGCGCGCGATCTCGAGGAATCGTCGCTCGAAGACTCGCGACTTCCGAGCTATCGAACAAATGCCGTACCGGTATTTCGATACCTCTTCAGGTCGTGGCGGGCCGCAGCCGAAGCCGTGCCTGCAGATCCGCCGCGGCGGTCCGGAGCGCGGCGACGAACGCTTCGCGCAGCGGGCTGGCGGGCCGATGCTCCGGCATGACCAAGGCGACGTGGAACGGAATCGAGAACGCGAGTGGGCGCACCTGGAGGTCAGGGCCGACCAGCTCGGTGGCCGTGAGTGGATTGACGATGGCGACGCCGAGGCCATGGCGCACCATCATGCACACGGCGACGGCGCTGGTCGCCTCGAGTGCCATCCGGCGAGTCACGTGCTGGCGCGCGAACACCGCATCGATCTGCAAGCGGTAGGGATCCGTGGGCGCCAGGCTGACAAAGGGCAGGTCGGCGAAGTCGCGCGGCCGCACGGTGCGACGCGCGAGCAGGGGGTGCCCGGTCGGCAGCACGCAGACCTCGTCCGCTTCGATCAGCGTGGTGAGCGTCGTGGCCGGCGGTGCCTCGCGCTGCTCGGTGAGCCCGAGGTCGAAGCGCTGCTCGGTCAGCGACTCTTCGAGCAGCGGCGACTCGAGCGTGCTGACCGCGACGCTGGCCTGGCCGTGCGCCGCCATGAACCGGCGGATCGCGTCGGGCAGGAGCGCGTGCGACAGCGCCGGCAAGCAGCTGATCGTCAGCCGCCCGTGCTCGAAGTGGCGCAGCGATCGCGCGGTCGCCGCGATCCGGTCGAGGCCGAGGTACGAGCGCTCGACCTCCTCGCGGAGCGCCAGGGCGCGCACCGTGGGGCGCAACCGGCCGCGCACGCGGTCGAACAGCGGCAGGTCGAGCACTTCCTCGAGCTGGGCGAGCTCGCGGCTCACCGTGGGCTGCGAGGTCCGGAGCGCCGCCGCGGCGCGGGTGACCTGGCCGGTCGCCATGACCGCGCGAAACACCTCGATCTGCCGGTGTGTGAGCCGCATGGCCATGCATATCAGAAATGAATGCATCGAACAAAACAAAGCAATATACGGCATGGCTTGCGCTAGGCAGGATGTCGCCATGACCACGACCCGGCTTCCTTTTGCGCCCGAACTGCTCCGCGAGCTGGCCCAGCGTCACGGCACGCCGCTGTGGGTATACAACGCGCCGACGATCCGCGCGCGGATCGAGTCGCTGCGCGCGTTCGACACCATCCGGTTTGCCCAGAAGGCAAACTCCAACATCCATCTGCTCCGCATGATGCGCGAGCTCGGCGTCGCGGTCGACGCGGTCTCGCTCGGCGAGATCGCCCGCGCGCTGGCCGCCGGCTACGCGCCCGGCGATGTCGTGTTCACCGCCGACGTGTTCGATCGGGCGACGCTCGACACCGTGGTTGGCTCGGCGATCCCGGTCAACGCCGGCTCGATCGACATGCTCGGTCAGCTCGGCGAGCGCTCGCCGGGCCACCGCGTGTGGCTGCGGATCAACCCGGGGTTCGGCCACGGCCACAGCAACAAGACCAACACCGGCGGCGAGCACTCCAAGCACGGCATCTGGCATACCGATCTCCCGGCGGCGCTCGCGGCGGTGCGCCGCCATCGCCTGCAACTGGTCGGGCTCCACATCCACATCGGCTCCGGCGTCGACTACGCCCACCTCGAGCAGGTGTGCCGGGCGATGGTCGATCTGGCCAGCAGCGTCGACGCGCCGATCGAGGCGATCTCGGCGGGCGGCGGGCTATCGATTCCGTACCGCGCGGGCGGGGCGCGGATCGACACCGCCGCGTACTTCGCGAGCTGGGACGCCGCGCGGCGCGAGCTGGCGGCCAAGCTGGGGCGGACGATTCGCCTCGAGATCGAGCCGGGGCGCTACCTCGTCGCCGAGGCGGGTGCGCTGCTCGCCGAGGTCCGCGCCGTCAAGGATCAGGGCCGCAACCACTTCGTGCTCGTCGATGCCGGGTTTGGCGATCTGATGCGCCCGGCGATGTACGGCAGCCATCACGACCTGACGGTCGTGTCCGAGGCGGGGCCAGCCGGGCTGCCGCGGCCCACCGTGGTCGCAGGTCCCCTGTGCGAATCCGGGGATGTGTTCACCCAGGCCGAGGGCGGCGTGGTCCAGACCCGCGACCTGCCGCCGGCGCGGGTCGGCGACCTCATCGCATTTCACGACGCGGGCGCCTACGGCGCGTCGATGTCGTCGAACTATAACAGCCGGCCGCTGATCCCCGAGGTGCTGGTCGACGGCGGCGCGTCGCGGCTGATCCGGCGCCGCCAGACCATCGAGGAGCTGCTGGCGCTCGAGGGCCCCGGCATCGACGCTGCCGGCTAGCGCCCCGGCGGCGCTCGATCATCGCGTGCTCGTGCGGGTGGCGTGGCGGCGTGGTCGCGCGGCCCGCCGGGCACCGAACAGATATCCGATCACGAGGTCCGCGGCCTCCGCTTCGAGGCGCGAGGTCGAGATCAGGTCGGGCCGCTCGATGACCACGCGATGGGTCAGCGCCTCGACGGCGGTCTCGACGACGAACGCCGCGACCTCGACATCGCGCACCGCGAGCATGCGGCGATGGGGTGCGAGGTACGCCGCGAGCTGTGCCGCGATCCGCCGGCTGGCGTCCATCGCCACCGCCACGCGCCCGACGCGCGGCACCTGCTCGACCAGGACCTTGTGCAGCGCGGGGTTGATCCGGTGCGCCTCGATGCCCGCGTGGATGAACGCGCGGACCGTCGCCCGCGGATCGCCCAGCTCGGCCGCCGCGAGCGCCTGCTCGGTGCAGGCGAGCAGCTCGCCGACGTGGCGGTCGACCAGCGCGGCGACCAGCGCCTCCTTGTTCGGAAAGTACTGGTACAGCGACCCGACGCTCACGCCGGCGCGCGCCGCGATGGCGATCGTGGTGGCGCCGTCGTAGCCGCGGGTGATCAGAACGCGAATCGTGGCCTCGAGGATCGCCTCGACCGTCGCGCGGGACCGCGCCTGACGCGGAGGTTTTCGAGGTGTGGTCTTGGCTTGGCGCATGCGGCGGCGGCGTTCCGGAACGCGAATTGCGAATGCGAATGAACATTCGCATATTGCTCGCGACGCTCCAAGGAGGAGCGCGCTCATGATCGATTCGCCATCTGCCCGCCCTGCCATCGTGCTCGTCACCGGTGCGTCTACCGGGATCGGCCGCGCCACCGCAACCCTGCTCGCCGGCGCCGGCCATCGCGTGTTCGGCACCAGCCGCGATCCCGCGCGTGCGGCGCCGGCGCCGTTTCCGCTGCTCGAGCTCGACGTGCGGTCCGACGCCTCGGTCGCGCGTTGCGTGGCCGAGGTGATCGCCGCTGCCGGGCGGATCGACGCCCTGGTCAACAATGCGGGCCATGCGCTGGTCGCCGCGGTGGAGGAGACCTCGGTGGCCCAGGCGCGCGATCTGATGGAGACCAACTACCTTGGCGCGCTGCGGATGATCCACGCGGTGCTCCCCGCGATGCGGCAGCGCCGGTCTGGTCGCATCGTCAACATCAGCTCGGTGTCCGGGGTGCTGCCGCCGCCGTTCCTCGGCGCGTACGCCGCGAGCAAGCACGCGCTCGAGGCGGTCTCGGAGTCGCTGGCGTTCGAGGTCCGGCCCCACGGCGTGGCGATCTCGCTGATCGAGCTCGACTCGATGCGGACCGGGATCGCGTTCGCCGGTCCCGCGCGGGCCGAGGCCGCGTACGACGCGCCGCGGGGCCGCATGCTCGATCGGCTGGTCCGCGGCAGCGAACAGACCGGCGACGATCCCGAGGTCGTGGCGCGCTGCGTACGCGATGCCCTCGCGAGCGAGGCGCCGCGGCTGCGCTACGAGCTGGGCGAGCGCATCGTTCGCATCCTCGAGGCTCGTCGCGGGTTGTCCGAGTGCGAGTTCATCGCCTTGGCCACGGCGCAGCTCGGCCTGTGGGACCGACCGGCCGAGCCGCAGAACACGATATGATCGGCTCGATCTCCGAGTGAGTCGGGGCGTCGCTCACCGCCGCGTCCGAGTGCGGCAACCGACTCATGGCGTGCAGACAACGTCGGCGACAACGCTTCCAGCGCCATGCGTGCTGAGCAGATCGGTCTCGTGCACGGACACGCGCTGCGCCACGCCCCGATCGATGAAGAAATTGGCGCCGCCGAGCTCGCTGCAGCCTCGCTCGATCCCGTCCGGGCAGCAGATCCCCGGGGCGGCTCTCGCGGCGGTGACCACGAAGCTGGTCGCCGTGCTATTCGGGTTACCGGTCTTGAGCTTGCACAACGCATCGGCGTCGGGCTGCTGGCAGCCGTCGCCGCTGCTTCCACCCCACGTGCCGCACGTGCCGTTGCAATAGAGCTGCGTGATCGCCGAGAAGTCGTAGCGGCAGGTCTGCGTGTTCACAGGGACCACGTGCGACGGGCTCACCGGCGGGTCGGCCTCTTCACCGGCCGCGGGGTCGAGTACGCCATCGCCACAGGTGGATACCAAGGTACACGTGCGAGTGCAGTGTGAGGTCGCACCACCGTCGTCGCACTGCTCGCCGGGATCGATCACACTGTTGCCGCACCGAGGCGTGGTGCAGTTGTTGTCGCAAGCGTCGCCGTTGACTGCGTTGCCATCGTCGCACTCCTCGCCGGGGGCGACGACCGCGTTGCCGCACCGGGGTGTGGTGCAGTTGTTGTCACAGGCGTCGCCGTTGGTGTTGTTGCCGTCATCGCACTGTTCGCCCGGATCGATCACCGAGTTTCCGCACCCCGGTAGCGTGCAGTTGCTGCTACAGGCATCGCCGTTGGTGGTGTTGCCATCGTCGCACTGTTCGTCTGGATCGATGACCGAGTTTCCGCACTGCGGTGGCGTGCAATTGGTGTCGCAGGCGTCGCCGTTGGCGGCATTGCCGTCGTCGCATTGTTCGCCGGGATCGACCGCCCCATTGCCGCACCGCGGGGTAGTGCAGTTGTTGTCGCAAGTGTCGCCGTTTGTCGTGTTGCCGTCGTCGCACTGTTCTCCTGGATCAACGGAGCCGTCGCCGCAGTTCGGCAGGCGACAGTCCGGGGCGCAGGCATCGCCGCTCGTGGTATTGCCGTCGTCGCACGATTCGCCAGGGTCGACCACCCCGTTGCCGCACTGCGGGATCGTGCAGTTGGTGTCGCAGGCATCGCCCTCGGTGGTGTTGCCGTCGTCGCACGCTTCGCCCGGGTCGATCTCTGCGTTGCCGCACCGGGGGGCGGTGCAGTTGTTATCACAGGCGTCGCCGTTGACGGCGTTGCCGTCATCGCACTGCTCCCCGGAGTCGAGGTGGCCGTCGCCGCATGCGGGCGGCTGTGTGCACGATGGCGTGTTGGCGCACACGGGATCAGCGCAATCGGCGAGGCCGTTGCCATCTTCGTCGCCCGTGGTGCTGCAATTCTCCTCGGCCGTTCGGAACGTGACCCGACCCAGGGAACAACCGCCCTGTGCGACAATGGCACACACAACGACTGCGCGCAACGCTGCGGACATAAAGGCTCCCACCATCGTGTTGGTTCCACCTTACCGATCAACTCGCGTGGAGTCGCTAGCGCTCTGGGGGACAGTCGAAGCTGCGTGGGGGTGGCCGATCGTATCGGCTGATCACGCGAGGCGCTAGAACCGACCTGTGATCGCGAAGCCGGGCTTCATCACGGACCATCGGGGCAACCGCCAGCGCGTGGATCCGGTGGTTGCAGGTCCGGAGGGGATACGCGCTGCGGCGATCCGGATCTGTTCCGTCCTCCGCACGGTTAAGGTCCGGCGACGCAACGTGGTAGCAACGGCTGGTGAGGCAACTCGTCAGGACATCGACGGCGGTCCATTGCCAGACGGCGCGCTACGGTCGGACGTCGTTGCGTCCGGCGAATCCGTGCCGGCCATCGTGAGTGACCGGATGCCCGGGCAGCGCCGCGCCTGGCCGGGGGAGTTGCGCGTCGCGCTGTGCGTGGCGGTCGTGCTGTCGATCTGGATCGTCGGGTTCGCGTCCCGCGGTCACTTCTCCGGTGACCACGGCGCCAAGCTCGCGGAGGCCGATGCCTTGTGGGCGTCGGGGTTCCAGACCCGCGCGCTGCCCGAGAACACCGTGCTCGATCCGCTCGGGCGATTCTTCCCGTACGGCGAGCTGTTCCGCATGTACCGCGGCCAGCATCAGGGCATCTATTCGATCGCGTTCTGCGCGCTGGTCGCGCCTGCCGTGGGGCTGTTCGGCAAGGCCGGGATTCCGATCATCCCGCTGGTGGCGACCTGGTTCACGCTCGGGCTCACCACCCTGATCGGCCGCCGGCTCGGGCTACGGCCGCTGCCGATCGCCGGCGCGCTGATCGCCGTCGCCGCGCTGACGCCGATCGGATTCTACGCCGGCCAGCTGCAGGAACACTCGGTGGCGATCGCGTTGATCGCCGGCGCGCTGGTTTGCCTGACCCCGGACGCCGAGCGGCCGATGCGGCCCGCGCTGGCCGGGCTCTTACTCGCCGCCGCCGCGATCATGCGGCCCGAGTGCTACTGCGCGCTCCCCGCGGGCGGCATCGCGCTGGTGGTCGCCCGCGGAGGTCGCCGCGCGCCCCTGCAGCTGGTGCGGCCGGGCCTCGCGTTCGCCGCCGCGGCGGTCGCGGTGCTCGTGCCGTTCTGGCTGATCAACCTCGCGACCGCGGGAGTCTGGGACACGGTTGTCGGTCAGAACCACGGCAAGCCGCACCTGCCGTGGACGGGCATCCTGTTGTTGTTCGGGCCGGGGGCCAAGCGCGCTCCGATCGCGGTGTGGGCGTTCGCCGCCGCCGCGGTCGCCGCCGGGCAGATCGCCGGCTGGACGCAGCATCGCATCGCGCGTCCGGCGCTCGAGGCGATCGCATGGATCGCGGCGCTGGCGCTGCTCGCGTGGGCGAGCGCCGCGCAGCTCAACGAGCGCACGCTCACCGGGCTGTTCGCGACGACCCCGCTCGCAGCGCTGGCGCTGCTGCGCCGCCCAGCGTCCCCGGCGGCGCGCCACGTGCTGGTATTTAGCGCCGTGTTCGCGATCCAGGTGATCGCGCTCGACCACAGCGGCACCGCGGGCGGCCTGCAATTCGGCGCGCGCTACCTGTCGCCGCTGCTGCCCGGCCTGGTCCTGCTCGCGCTCGGCAACGCCGACGCCGCGATCCGCGACGGCGCGACGCTCGCGGCCCGGAGGTCGGGCCGGCTCGCGCTCGCGGCCGCGATCGTGGTCACCTGCGGGACCACCGCGGTCGGCTGGCGGCGCGCCGAGACGATCGCGCGCGACGGCGCCGCCGCAGCCGAGGCCGCTGCCACCGCCGGGCCGCGCGTCATCGTGACCCGGCGACCGTGGGAATCGCAGCTGCTCGCGCCGCTGCCGGCCGGCGGCGCGCTGCTGAACGTCAACGGCGATCCCACGCCGCTGCTCGATCAGCTGGCCGCGGCCGGCGTGACCCAGATCGTATTCGTCGCGCGCGGCGACCTGACGTTCCGACTCGCGAACGGCCGGGTCGCTCGCACGCTGGTGCGCTACCCGGGGTGGCTCGAGGTCCAGCTGTTCACGCTGGACGGGTCGCCTTGACGGCCGCTGCGTGGCTCGGCATCGGCGGACGATCGCGTGGGCATGGCGGTGGCAGCGTACATCGGTGTTCGGGGTCGATGACACACGACGTCACCGTGCGGCGCGCGGCCGCACGTGCCCAGTCGGGTTTAGCCATGCCGATTACAGGATGACATGTCCGTCTACGGGATAGTCCTGTCAGTATTTGCCGGACGGCCGCGAGGCTAAATAACCTCCGAACCGGCGAAGGCGTGACATCTACAAGCGGTTCTCTTAGGATGCCGTGGACAAGGAGTTCAGGCATGACGAACGCCGCGACCGTGCTGGAGTTGCTAAGGGCCGGGAACGATGAGGCGACCGCGTTGTCCGCACCGGGTGGTGTGGCGCTGCCATACCGGGAGCTCCGTGCGCTGGTGGGCGAGACCCTGGCCGCGCTCAACGCACATGGCATTGGCCGCGACGATCGCGTGGCGATTGTCCTCGACAATGGACCGCATATGGCGACGGCGTTCCTCGGTGTCGCGGCCGGCGCCACCGCCGCGCCGCTCAATGCCGGTTACCGCGCCGAGGAGTTCGAGTTCTATCTCACCGACCTGCGTGCGGTGCTCCTCATTGTAGAGGCGGACAAGGCGTCACCGGCGATCGAGATCGCGACCAAGCTCGGCATCCCGATCGCGCGGCTCACCACCGTGCCGCAGCGCGGCGCGGGCAGCTTTACGCTCGCATTTCCGCCGGGTCCGACCGCGCCTGCGCGCCAGCCAGGCGCCGCCGCTCCGGACGACGTCGCGCTGGTCCTCCACACGTCCGGCACCACGTCGCGACCCAAGATTGTCCCGCTCGCACAGCGCAATGTCTGCGCGTCGGCCCACAATGTACGGGCGTCGCTCGCATTGACCGCCAGCGATCGGGCGCTGAACATCATGCCGCTGTTCCATATCCACGGCCTGATTGCCGGCGTGCTCGCGCCGCTCTCGGTGGGCGGTGCGGTATCGTGCTCGCCGGGGTTCAATGCGCTCAAGTTCTTCGGCTGGATGTCGGAGGTCAAGCCGACCTGGTACACCGCGGTGCCCACGATGCATCAGGCGATCCTGATGCGCGCGCGAAATAGCCTCGAAATCATCCGTGCCAATCCGCTGCGGTTCATCCGCTCGTCGTCTGCCTCGCTGCCGCCGCAAGTGCTCCACGAGCTCGAGGAGGTGTTCGGCGCGCCGGTGGTGGAGGCCTATGGCATGACCGAGGCGGCGCACCAGATGGCGTGCAATCCACTGCCGCCGGGCATCCGCAAGCCGGGCACCGTGGGCGTGGCCGCGGGTCCCGAGGTCTGCATCCTCGATGACAACGGCGAGCCGGTCGCCGCCGGAATCACGGGCGAGATCTCGATCCGCGGCTCCAACGTGATGGCGGGCTACGAGTCGAACCCCAAGGCGAACGCCGAGGCATTCACCAATGGCTGGTTCCGGACCGGCGATCAGGGCATTATCGACGACGCCGGCTATATCTCGATCACCGGCCGGCTGAAGGAGATCATCAATCGCGGCGGCGAGAAGATCTCGCCGCGCGAGGTCGATGAGGTGCTGCTGGATCATCCGGCGGTTCTGCAATGCGTCACGTTCGCGGTGCCACACGACAAGCTCGGAGAAGAGGTCGCCGTCGTCGTGGTGCTGCGCGAGGGTGCCGAAGTCACCGCGGCGGAGCTGCGCGACTACGCAGCGACGCGCCTGGCCGACTTCAAGGTGCCGAAGAAAGTGGTGTTCCGCCCGGAGATCCCGAAGGGCGCGACCGGTAAGCTGCAACGAATCGGCCTGGCTCAAAAGCTTGGCCTCGCCTAGGAGGTCGCGATGGACAAGCACATAGCAGTGTCTGGCAATGTGGAGTCTGGTGTGAAGATGAAACGCTGGATCCAGCTGATCCTGGGCGTTCTCTGCATGGTGATGATCGCCAATCTGCAGTATGGCTGGACGCTGTTCGTCAGTCCGATGGCGGCGAAGAACCACTGGACGTTGCCTGCGATCCAGACCGCGTTCGCGATCTTTGTCGCGACCGAGACCTGGCTGGTGCCGTTCGAGGGCTTCCTGGTCGACAGGTTCGGTCCGCGCGTCGTGACAATTCTCGGTGGCGTGCTGGTTGCCGCGGGGTGGTCGATCAACGCGGCCGCCGACTCGTTGCCGCTGCTCTATGTCGGGCAGGCGGTCGCCGGGATCGGCGCGGGCGCGGTGTATGGCACGTGCGTGGGCAACGCGCTCAAGTGGTTTCCCGACAAGCGCGGCCTCGCCGCCGGGATCACAGCCGCGGGCTTCGGCGCCGGCTCGGCGCTCACGGTGATCCCGATCTCGTCGATGATCGAGTCCAGCGGATACGAGACCACCTTCCTGGCGTGGGGCCTGGGCCAGGGGATCGTCGTGTTCGTGCTGGGGTGGTTGCTCCAGCAACCGGATGCCGCGGCCGTCGCGGCGCTCCCCAAGCCGTCACCGCGGCGGCAGCGCACGGCGGTCTTCAAGATGCAGCGCCCGGCGGACGCTCCGCAGCTGTCCCCGCGGCAGATGCTCAAGACGCCCGTGTTCTGGCTCATGTACCTCATGTTCGTGCTGATGGCCGCGGGCGGACTGTTCGTGATCGCGAACCTGAAGCCGATCGCCGCCGATTTGAAGGTCGCCAAGGTGCCCGTGAGTCTGCTCGGCTTGACGATGCCGGCCGTGACCTTCGCGCTGACGCTCGATCGGATCTTCAACGGGCTCGCCCGGCCGTTCTTCGGCTGGGTGTCCGACCGCATCGGACGAGAGAACACGATGTTCATCGCGTTCTTTGCCGAGTCGGTCGGCATCCTGGCGCTCAGTCAGCTCGGTGGCGACCCGGTGATGTTCGTCGTGCTGAGCGGTATCGTGTTCTTTGCCTGGGGCGAGATCTACAGCTTGTTTCCGTCGACCGCGGCCGACACCTATGGCTGGAAATATGCGGCCGCCAATGCGGGGTGGCTGTACACGGCCAAAGGGACGGCCGCGCTGCTCGTTCCCTTCGCGACCCAGCTGGCGGGGTCGGCGAGCTGGCACACCGTGTTCCTCGTGGGTGCCGCCATGAACCTCACGGCATCGATCCTGGCGCTCGGCGTCCTCAAGCCGATGCGGCGGCGCATGCTTGCCAATGTGGGAAAAGAGGTCTCCGCGGCCATCGTTTTGCCAAAGAACATGATCGTGCAGCCGTGAAGATCGCGATCGTCGGTGCAGGCGCCATTGGCGGCTACCTCGGGGTGCGGCTGGCGCTGTCCGGCGAGACGGTCAGCTTCCTCGCGCGCGGGGCCAACCTCGCCGCGATCAAGAGCGGCGGCATGAAGCTGATCTCGGAGACCGGGGTCGAGGAGCGCGCGACCAACGTCGCGGCCTTCGAGCGCCCAGAGGAGGCCGGGCCGCACGACGTCGTGCTGCTGACGGTCAAGGCGCACCAGGTGGCCGCGCTGGCCGAGGGGCTGCGCCACCTGTGCCACGACGGCACCGCGATCGTGACGATGCAGAACGGCATCCCGTGGTGGTACTTCCACAAGCACGGCGGCGAGCACGAGGGCCGCGCGGTCAACGCCGCCGACCCCGGCGGGACGATCGCGCGCTACATCGATCCCGCACGCGTGATCGGGAGCGTGGTGTATCCGGCCGCCAACCTGGTCTCGCCGGGGGTCGTGCAGCACGTCGAGGGCAACCGGTTCAGCCTCGGCGAGCTCGACGGCTCCACGACGACACCGCGGATCGTGGCGATCTCGCAGGCGCTCGGGCGGGCCGGGTTCAAGGCGCCCGCGGTTCGCGACGTGCGGAGCGAGATCTGGCTCAAGCTGTGGGGAAACCTCAGCTTCAATCCGATCAGCGCGCTGACCCACGCGACGCTGGTCGACCTATGCCAGTTTCCGCGGACGCGCGAGCTGAGCGCCCGGATGATGGCGGAGGCCGAGACCATCGCCACCAAGCTCGGGGTCTCGATGCGGATCTCGATCGAGAAGCGGATCGCAGGCGCCGAGAAGGTCGGCGCGCACAAGACCTCGATGCTGGTCGATATCGAGCAGGGCAGGCCGATCGAGCTCGACGCGCTGATGGGCGCGGTGATCGAGCTCGGCGAGCTGACCCAGACACCGACGCCGCACATCGGCGCGGTGTACGCCTGCGCCAGCCTCTTGGCGCACACGTTGGCGACCTCCGGCGGGCGGCTCCAGATCGCGCCGCTGTAGGTGTAGCTTGGCCGCTACCGCGGCTCGCTATGGTCGAAGAGCTGACCCGCCGAGCGCGCCAAAAGCACGCCGGGGGAGACTTGCTCGATCTCGATCTCGACCTCGCCGATCAGCCCGTGACGGGACGGGATCGCCGACGGCGCCTGCGGGTCGAGGGCGAGCTCGACGCGGATCCGGCCGTCGGAGACCTCGCTCGACACCGCGGTGACCGTGGCGTGCAGCATGCCGTACTGCGTCCACGGGAAGCCCGTGACACGCATGCGAGCGTGCTGCCCGCGTCGGACGCGCCCGATCGCGGCCGCCGGCGCGAAATCCGCGACCAGCTGGATCGCCGTTTCGGGGGTGACCACCGCCACGGTCTGGCCGACCGTCACCACCGAGCCGACCTGCGGCGCGCGGACCTGGCCGAGCAAGCCATCGATCGGCGCGCGCACCGTGTGCCGCGCGACCTCGATCTCGAGCCGCTTGACGGCAACCCCGGCGCTGTCGCGTTCGGCGTGGAGCGCCGCCAGCGAGCGCCGAAGGCTGTCATTCTGGGCGCGGCGGTCGGCGATATCGCGGTGGGTCTCGGTGCTGAGCACGGTCAGGCGATGGTCGTGCGCGGTGACCGCGGCCTTGGCCTGCACCCAGGTCGCGGCGGCGCGATCGACGTCGGACTCGGCCACGACGCCGGCCTGGCGCATGAGATCGGCGCGCTCGCGCTCGCGGCTCGCGAAGCTCGCCTGCGCCTCGGTCTGGCTGCGCGCGGCCCGCGCTTCGGACACGCTCGCGCGGCCGAGCGTGCTGGTGCTGGCCAGCGCTTCCTCGCGCGCCGCGATCTCGGCGTCGAGCGCCGTGATCTGGGCGGTCAGGCCGCGCTCGGCGGCGCGCGCGTCGTCGAGCCGCAGCCCGATGTCAGTGGCATCGAGCGCGATCAAGACATCGCCCTGCCGCACGTTGCCTCCGATCGGCAGGTTCACCGCCATCACGCGGCCGGCGATCTGGATATCGACGGGGTGCACCGCGTCGCGGGCCTGAAGCCGCGCAAACTCGCTCACCGCGTACACCGGGACACGCGCCAAGGTCACCCACAGCCCGACGGCGACCAGCAGCAGCCCGAGAATGCCGACCAGGATCAGCGACCGGCGACTGCGCTCCTGATCCCCGCGCAACGCACTCGACGTCTGACGAAAGTCACTCGGCATCCCCCGATCAGCGTAGCGCGCCCCCACCGCGGCGCGCCACGGCTATCCTCGTTTGACGCAACACGCGCCACGGCCCGACAGGTTTGGTAGTGTTTCGCCACGTGTCGTCGACAGTGAAGGTCATCACCGAGTCCACGACGGGACGCGTCGTCGAGATCGACGCTCCGGCGGGCGCGGCCCTCGTGGATCTCTGCGACGAGCATCAGGCGCCGGTGCCGTTCTCCTGCCGCTCGGCGAGCTGCGGCACGTGCCGGATCGCCGTGCTCGAGGGCGGCGAGCAGCTGCTCCCGCCCGCCCAGGACGAGCTCGACGTGCTCGACGTCTTCAACATGAGGCCGTCGGAGGTTCGCCTCGCGTGCCAGGCCAAGCTCCGGAGCGGTGCCACGCGGATCCGGGTCAGAGCGATCCAGGACGAATAACGTCGCGGCGCGCTAGGCGCGGCACGACGCAGATCGTCGGATCGCGGGCTCAGGTGCTCGGCGACAGATCCGCGAGCAGCAGCTGGTCCCATGCAGGCTCGATCGGCGAGATCGCGGCGTGCAGCGCGAGGGCGACGCCGGTCGCGCCGGTGAGCAAGTCCGTTTCGGGCTCCCACACGATCGTGCCGCTGGCCGGGTTGGCGCGCGGGAAGCCGCCGACGGCCTCGCTGCGCCGCATCGACAGCGCGTGCGTGAACCAGGTGTCGGCAGCCTGGCCGAGCGCGGTGTCGCCGGTCGTCTGCGCCATCCGGTTGAACATGTGCGCGACGCCCGCCGCGCCGTGGCATAGCCCTGTGTCGATCGCCTGCGACTGCTCGACGGGGCGCGCCGCCATGCCGTGGGCGAGCGCGAGGGCGTCGGCGCGCCAGTCATCGCGCCCGGTCGCGGTGGCCGCCGACATCAAGGCGACCGCGACGCCCAGATCGCCGTAGCACCAGGCGACGCGCGTTGGGGCTTCGGGGTGCTTCGGCGGCAGCCACGCCGGATACCGCGATCCGGCGATCGGCGACGCGACCGCGCGCAGGTAGCCCACCGCGCCGTCGAGCAGCGTTCGCACCCGCGCAACCTCGACCCCGGCGGTCAGGTAGCGCGCGAGGATCGCGACGATGCCGGGGATGCCGTGCGCGAGGCCCAGGTTGATGTAGCCCTCGGGCGCGAGCTCGCGCTGCCACGGCGGCAGCAGCGACGGCGGCGTATGCCATGCCAGGCCGGTCGGCATCGGCCGCGACAACCGCTCGAGCTGGTCGAGGATGACCCGCGCCAGCGGCTCGCTGGTCGCCGACGGTCTGCCATCGGCGATCCGCTGAAGCACCGGCACGGCGATCCCGACCAGACCGCTGATCAGATCGTACGACTCGGTGGGCCGCCCGAGATAGCGCAGCAGCGAGCTCTCGATGATCTCGCACGCAGCGTCGGCGTCGTCGCCGGCGCTGAGGTGGCCGACCGCGAACGCGACGCGCGCTACGCCGCCGTACAGCGAGGGGTCCTGGGACTCCGCGATCCCCGAGACCGCGGCGGCGAGCGCCTGGCCGGCCTCGTCCTCGGGGTCTGGCACCGTGTCGTCGGTCGCGGTGTAGATCCGCAGCGTCGCGTAGTCGGCGTTGTCGCCGGAGCCGGCCGGGTGATCGCGGCGCCATGCCTCGACCGCCGCGACGACCTCGACGATGACCGCGGCGATCGCTGCGCGGCGACTAGGATCTACAATCAGGGGTTGCCAACCACGCTCGTTCGTACTGTCCACCACACGACTAGCGTACCAGGCCTTGTCTCGTTGTACGCGCCGAGACGTTGCGCACGACGCGGCCGATCTGCGCTGCCGACGGCATTATCGGGTCGCCGCGGCGCCGTTGCTCGCGCCGAGCTCCTTGACGCGGCGCAGGTTCCAGCCGTCCGGACCGCGGACCCAGGTCTCTTCGAGCCGGGCGGCACCGGCCTCGCCGGGGTGGGTGTACACCACGGCCTGTCCCTCGGTGACGCGACCGACGCTGGTGATCTTGCGCGGAGCCGCCAGCACGCGCGCGGCGGCGGCGCGATCCATCGGACGCGAACCGGGGGTGGCCGACTCGTACTCGAAGTCGCCCGTGACCCGCGCGAACCCGGGATCCGCCGCGATTGTGTCATCGATCTCGTGACGGGTGGCCGGGATATTGACCGCGTGACCCGTGGGCGCCGATGCACAGGCCGACGCGACGATAACACTGAGCAGGATACTACGCATGCCGTGAAGAGCCGCCGGGCGCGCCGGCGGTGGACATGTTTCTCGACGACAATCGCGGGACGCAGGTGTCGCGCGTCGGTCGCGGATGTCGCGGCGGATCGCGTATCCTGGACCGGCATGCCCGTACCCTCTCACGCGCGCGTCGTGGTCATCGGCGGCGGCGTCATCGGTTGTTCGGTCGCCTATCACCTCGCTCATCAGGGCATCACCGACGTCGTGTTGCTCGAGCGCGACAAGCTGACCTCGGGCACGACGTGGCACGCGGCCGGTCTGATGGTGACGTTCGGCTCGACCTCGGAGACGTCGACCGAGATGCGCAAGTACACCCGCGATCTCTACGCGCGGCTCGAAGCCGAGACCGGGCAGCACACCGGCCTCAAACAATGCGGTTTCATCGAGGTCACCGCCGATCCCGATCGCCTGGAGGAATACCGCCGGGTCGCGGCGTTCAATCGCTATTGCGGAATCGACGTCCAGGAGATCTCGCCGCGCCAGGTCAAGGACCTGTTCCCGCTCGCGCATGTCGACGATCTGCTCGCGGGGTTCTACGTCAAGGACGACGGCCGCGCCGATCCGGTCGGCGTGACGATGGCGCTCGCCAAGGGCGCGCGGCAGCGCGGCGTCACGATCCTCGAGGGCGTACCGTGCACCGGCGTCACCAAGCGGCGCGGCGTCGTGACCGGCGTGACCACGCCGCTCGGCACCATCACCGCCGAGTACGTCGTGAACTGCGCCGGGATCTGGGCGCGCCAGCTCGGGGCTGCGGCCGGCGTCACCATTCCGCTCCAGGCCGCCGAGCACTACTACCTCATCACCGAGCGGATCCCCGAGCTATCGGCGAGCTGCCCGGTGCTCGAGGATCCTGCGTCGTACGGCTACTTCCGCGAGGAGGTCGGCGGCCTCATGGTCGGCCTGTTCGAGCCGGTGTGCGCGCCGTGGAGCGTGCGCGGGGTGCCGGATGACTTCTCGTTCGGCGAGATCCAGCCGGACTGGGAGCGGATGGCCGGCTACATCGAGACCGCGATGCGGCGAGTGCCGATCGCGATGACCACGGGCGTGAAGAAGCTGTTCTGCGGGCCCGAGAGCTTCACTCCGGATCTGCAGCCGTGCGTCGGCGAGGCCCCCGAGCTCAAGAACTACTTCGTCGCCGCGGGCCTCAACTCGATCGGCATCCTGACCGGTGGCGGGCTCGGCCGCGTGATCGCGCACTGGATCGCCACCGGCTCGCCGGACGTCGACGTGACCGGCTTCCACATCGAGCGCCTGCACGCCTACCAGGCCAACCCCGAGTATCGCCGGACCCGCACGGTCGAATCGCTCGGCATGGTCTACAAGTGCCACTACCCGACCTACGTGATGCAGACCGCGCGAGGCGCCAAGCAGTCGCCGATCCACGATCGGCTCGCGGCGCGGGGCGCTTACTTCAAGGACGTCAGCGGCTGGGAGGGCGCCGACTGGTACGCGCCGCCGGGCGAGTCGCCGCGGGTCGACACGCTGTCGTGGGGCCGCCAGCCGTGGTTCTCCCAGTGGGCCGCGGAGCACCGCGCGGCGCGCGCCGGCGCGATCGTCATGGACATGTCGTTCATGTCGAAGTTCCTCGTCGAGGGCCGCGATGCCGGCCGGCGGCTCGACTGGATCAGCGCCAATCGGGTCGATGGCCCGGCCGGGCTGATCACCTACACACAGTGGCTCGACGACGCCGGCAAGCTGCAAGGCGATCTGACGGTCGCCAAGCTCGATGACGAGCGCTACTGGGTCGTGGCGTCCGACACCGTGCATCGCCGCACGCTGACCTGGATGAAGCGGCAGTTCGGCGATCATCACGCGTTCGTGGCCGACCTGACCTCGGCGTACGGCCAGCTGAACGTCCAGGGGCCGCGGTCGCGCGAGCTACTGCAGGCGCTCACCACGGCGGATCTATCGAACGAGGCGTTTCCGTTCCGCGCGGTCCAGGACATCGATATCGGCTTCGCGCGGGTCTGGTGCATCCGGATCACGTATCTCGGCGAGCTCGGCTACGAGCTCTACATCCCCGCCGAGCAGACCGCGCACGTCTACGATCGGATCGTCCGGGCCGGCGAGCGGGTCGGCCTGGTCCACGCCGGGCTAAAAGCGCTGGCCAGCCTGCGGATGGAGAAGGGCTATCGCGACTACGGCCACGACATCGACAACACAGACACCGTGCTCGAGGCTGGCCTCGGCTTCGCGGTCGATCTCAACAAGCCAGGTGGCTTCCTGGGCAAGGCCGCGGTGCTCGCCCAGAAGGCGCTCGGGCCGCTGCGCAAGCGCCTGGTCCAGGTCCTGGTCACCGACCCCGAGCCCCTGATGTTTCACGCCGAGGTGGTGCGCTGCAACGGTCGGCCGTGCGGCTACATCCGCGCGGCCTCCTACGGCCACACCCTCGGCGGCGCGGTCGGCCTGGCGATGATCGAGGCCAGCGGCGTGCCGGGCGGCGTGATCGACGCGGCGGCGATCGCGGCCTGCACCTGGGACGTCGAGATCGCCGGGACCCGCCATGCCGCCGTGGTCTCGTTGCGGCCGCTCTACGATCCGGACAACAAGAAGATCAAATGATGAGCCGGCCAAGCTACCAGCGACGCGAGCGGACGCAGGTGTCGAGGAACTGCCAGCCGAGCACGGTGATCGAGATCGTCCCGGTATAAACCGACACGCTGCGCGTCGGGAACTCGGCGTTGACGCGCCGCTCCAGCTCCTTGCGCTCGCCGTTGGGGTGGAGTGAGTCTCCCCAGTCGAATCGTAGGATGCTGAGCCGGCTGAGGTTCGACAGATACTGATTCTGCCGCGACTCGTCGATCCCGGTGTCGGCTCCGAGCAGCGAGCGGAAGCCGATCAGCGACTCTGTCATCGTCGCGCCTTCCGGTGTCGCCTCGAACAGGTTGAGCGCGGCGTAGCGCCGGCGGTCGATCGACTTCAGGATCCGCGCCTCGTCTGGCATCAGCTGCGAGATCATCGTCACGAACGCCGGGTGCGCGTTCGCGGCGGTGTCGCGGTCCATCGCTGCGACCAGCAGGTTCTCGAACATCTCCCGGAGCTCGGCGACATCGCCACCGTCGCCGAGTATCGCGTACTGCAGGGCCGCGGGAACTGCGATGGTGGACGGCGCGGGCCGGCGACGCTCCGGCGGGATGCCTCGAAGTCGCTCACGAACGATGGCGTCGAGCCGGTCGAGCGCAGGCTGGGCTCCGGCCGCAACGCTGCGCAGCCGCTGGCTGATGCTGGTCGCGTGCTCCCCCAGCGCGGTGGTCGTCGTCCCCATCGGCTCGCCACCCTCATCATCGCTCACCATGACCAGAGTCTACCTGGGCGCATCGGCGCGCGGGAAACAACCAGCCCATGTCGGAAGCGGCTGTGTTTTACGCGAGCGACATGCGGCATCATCGCTGCCGGACCTCGTCCGTTCTCCACAGGCCCGGTCGCTGATCGAGCAGCTCGCGCTGACGGAGCGCGCTACGGGATCCGCGGACACAGCGTCGCAGCGGCCGGCGGGGCGACCGCGCCAGGTCTCGCCGCCAGCTCGCACAGCTCGCGCGTGCGGCCGGTCGCGCGCGCGGCCTTGATCGCAAGGGCGACAGCGCGATCGGTGGGACGATTGGCGAGGTTCTGCTGCGCCAAGCCCCAGGCACGGTCGGCGTCGTCGCCGGGACCGAGGTAGAACTCCGCGGCGTGGTCAACGAATGCCAGCGGGTGGCGGGCCAGCAGGGCCTCGTAGCGCTGCTGGGCAAGATCGATCTCGCACTGGCCCAGGTACGGATCGCCGATCCGGAGATGGAGCTGGCCGAGCAGGGCGAGCGCCTCGGGCTCGCTGGCCTCGCTGGTCATGACGACGACGCGGTCGAGCCGCGCCATCGCCGGTGCCAGATCGCCGCGCGCGGCCTCGAGCTCGGCGAGATGAATGTTGGCGGCTGCGAACTGGGGGAGATGTGCGAGTGCATGGCGGTAGAGCGGCTCTGCTCGCACCGGATCGCCGGCTTGCTCGGCCCACATCGTGGCGCGCGCGAAGTACAGCCACGCGTACGGAAACGGCGATGTGGTGTCGAGATCGGCGAGCGCCGCGACGTAGAGGCGATCCGCGTCGGCGAACCGGCCGACCGCGGCGTAGGCGCCGGCGAGGGCGCTGCGCGACGCGAACCCCGGATCGCGGGCGACGCCGGCCTCGCGCTGCGGCACGACCTCGGCCGCGCGCCCCGTCGCGACGAGGATCGAGGCTCGCAGCGCGGCGACGTCGTCGCGGCGGGCGCCGGCGTGCTCGGCGGTGGCGAGGTCGCTGAGCGCGTCGGCGAACCGGTGCACGGCCGAGCGGGTGCGCGCGCGCTGCAGGAGCTCGGCGGCGGTCTGGGCGTGGGGCTCCGCCAGCGCGCTGGCGCGATCGAGCGCGTCGTAGTCGCCGAGGAACCGCGATCTCGTCAGCAGGAGCTCGATGGCGTCGTCGCCGCGCTGCGCGATCTGGTGGTCGAGGTTGGCGATCGCGATCGCACCGGCGGTGGTGACGCGAGGCGCGTCGACCGCGCTGGCCGCGCTCGAGGTGCTGCACGCAGCGAGCACCGCGCCCAGCCAGCAGATATGCCGCCGCGTCATGGCGCCACCAGAAACGGGAAGTCGGCGGTCGACGGCGTCTTGTCGTCGTGATCGAGGCCGTCGTCGGTGCCGGTGGTCGTGCCGCGGATCAAGAGCGACCGGAACACCGCGATCGCGTTGGAGGTCGGCGTCCGGCCGCCGCAATCGCGGCTCGTAGGCTTGGGGGAATTCAGCGCTCCCAGCGCGGCCCGCTCGACCGCGAGGTACTGGGTGCACGCCGCAGCCGTGCTGTCGATCCACAGCCGATCATCGGCGAGCGTGGTCGCGAGCAGGCGATACCGCAGAGCCGGCGGGGCGCCGCGATCGGCGAGCCACTGATTTCCGCACGTGCGGTCGAAGCCATCGTAGAGCCCGAGCGTGCGCTCGATGTCGGCCGCGAACTGCGGCCAGTCGGCCGGCGCTGCGCGGTTGTACGCTTCCTTGCGCCGGTCGGTGGTGTCGCCGGGGGCAATCGGCCCGATCAGCGCGTTGCCGGTCAGCGGCCGGCCGATCCGATCGATCGGCGCACCGAGCGTGGGACGCGCCGGCAGGTCCGGCTGTGCACCGTGCATGCGCGACGAGCAGCCGTGCAGCGCGCCGAAACCGGCGAGCGCGATGACCGCGTGTTGCAGCGCCAGCCGCACGCGCGGCGCGCCGTGGGGCGACGCCGCGCGCCGGCGCCGCGCGCCGCCAAGGGTGATCGCGTGTGTCGAGCGGAGAATCGGCCGTGGGTCGCGCCGTGCGTCGTGGTCCGGAACCGAAGCGCCCAGCTCGGCGATCGCGGGGAGCGCGGCGTCGAGCGTCGGTCTGGCGCGAGTCAGGACTTGTTCGTGGTTCGGAACCGAAGCGCTCAGCTCAGCGTTCGCAGGGAGCGGGACGTCGAGCGTCGGTCTGGCGCGAGTCAGGACTTGTTCGTGGTTCGGAACCGAAGCGCCCAGCTCGGCGATCGCAGGGAGCGGGACGTCGAGCGTCGGTCTGGCGCGACTCATGACTTGTACGTCCCGGCCCACACGGCGAGCAACGCGCCGCCGGCATTGACGAGGTCGAGATCGACCGAGATCACGAGCGCGGCCGACGTCCAGCCGGCCAGGAAGTTGGTCGCCGGGCCGCCCTCGGTATGGCCCCAGCGGTCGAAGATCGTCCACGACGTCACCTCGTCGAAGCCGGGGCAGCCGGCGGGATCCGTGGTCGTGCCGGTCTGGAGCGCAGCCGCCGCGGCATTGAGCGCCGCCCGGGTGCCCTTCACGTTGTTGTAGAACGGATCGTCGCGCAGGCCGGCGAACACGCGGAACCGCCGACGCTGGCCCTCGAGGCCGATCGGCTGGCCCGCGTCGCCGCGCAGGTAGTCGGCGTCGCCCGCCCAGCACTCGGCGGCGTTCGCCGCATCGAACCGGCACACGATCGCCGTGCTCGCCGCCGTGTCGCCGAACCGCGGCGCGCTGTCGACGTGGAACACGTACTGGAGCCGATCCGAGAACTGATGGCCGACGATCGTCATCGCCAGGTTCAAGCGCCGGCCATCCGGCGAGATCCACGCGAACAGATCGCCGATGTCCGCGGCCGGATCTGCGGTGACCGTGGGGGTGTCGAGGTGGTCCGACGCCCGCGCGTGCGCTCCGGGCGCCAGCGCCGTGGCGGTCGCGATGAGTACCCCGAGCCACCGGGGGTGGTGTTGCAGCCTGTACATCCGATGCTCCTTGTGGCGGTTCGCTCGCCCCAGGGCGCCAGATCGGCGGCGAGCGGGCGCGAACCGTGGCGACACGCTAGAGCGCCAGGGCGCCGCGCGACTTGGCGAATATTGCCAAACGGGTCACCGGCTACGACACGGCGGCGGCGGTCGGCGCGAACGAGGGCCGCTCGACGACGACCCGGCACAGCTTGCCGGCGCGGGTCAACGGAATCTCGCGGACCACCTCGATGTCGAGCGGGATCCCGACGACGTGCTTGCCGACGAACTCGCGGATCAGGAGCTCGGCCTCGGGGGCGAGCGCGTCCTTGGCGGGGACGACGCGCAGGATCAGGCGGCCGCTGGCGCGCTGCACGACCTGGAACTGCTTGGTGTGCTTGGCCATGCTCAGGAACAGGATGTTGAACAGGATGCCTTCGACCGGGTTGCCGTGCGCGTCGCGCAGCGTCTCGGTGACGCGGCCCTCGACCGGACCGAACTTCGGCAGCGTCCGGCCGCAGGCGCACGGCGCCGCGGTGCGCGCCACCGCGAGATCGCCGGTCGTGTAGCGGATGAACGGGCAGGCGAGGTTGTGGAGATCGGTGATCGCGACCTCGCCGGTCTCGCCGGGACGCGCGCGGCGCTGCGTGCCGTCGGGCTGGGTCACCAGGATCTCGACGATCAGGTTCTCGACCGACTCGTGGAGCCCGTCGTGGGCTTCGCACTCGGCGCCGATCAACATGAACTCGCGGCAGCCGTAGGTCTCGAACACCGCCGGGCCAAACGCGCGCGCGAGGTCCGCGCGATCGTGGTCCCACAGCCGCTCGGCGCCGAAGATCACCGGGATCGTGTCCCACGTGCGCAGGTCCTCGCGGTTGACGAACCGCGCGAGATCCGCCAGTGCCTGGCCGTAGCCGGCGAGCACGTCGGGTCGCTCGCGGCGGATCGTGCGGACCATCTCGAGCAGCTTCTCGGGGGAGCGCACCATGCAGTTCGCGTAGACGTCGCGCCGCAACTTGCGATCGATCGCGACCTTGGCGCGGTGCCAGCGCGACGGCAGCACCGCGGCGACACCCCACAGGTGCATCGCCTTGTGGCCCATGCGATAGCCGCCCCAGCCGAACCCGCGCCAGCGTGTGGCATCGCGCCAGAACCGCGATTCGGACGAGTACTTGACGACCAGCGGCTGGCCGGTCGACCCACTGGTGACCTTGGTGAACACCGCCTCCGGGTGCGTCGCCGTGCGATCCTCGACCGTGGTCTGCGCGACATCGCGCCGCAACAGTGGAATCCGCATGAGGTCGTCGAGCGCGTCGATGCCATCGGGCGACACCCCGGCCGCGTCGAACGCCCGGCGATAATGCGTAGTGTGATAATATGCGTGACGGACCACACGGCGCAAGTAGCCGACGCGCGTCGCGGTCAGCTCGTCGACGCTGGCCCGCTCGCTGCGCTGGAGCTGCGCGAGCAGCTCGAACGTCGGTCGGCCGCGCAAGCGTTCCCAGGCCGGATACAACACCCTGCTAAGCGCGGCGCCGTAAAGATCTGCACTCACTTCATTGAATATAACACTCCACCATTCGACGAGCAGCGGTGTCGAGCGCAGCGCTGAGTAAGATGATCTCTGTCAGCCGCGCGGCGTCGCCCGGTGTCGCGCGGGTGCTGCGTGCGGTGTGGCGCCGGCGAGCATTTCTGAGTGCGTTGCGTCACCGGCGCTCGCGTGAGGTGCATGCCATGGCTATGCCGAGCGCGTGAGGTCGACCTCGAGGCCCTCGCGCGCGACCACCGTCGCGAGCGATCGCGCATGCTCGGCGGCCCACGCCGTCGCGCTCGCGGCGATCGCATCGAGCGCGTCGTCGTCGCGATCCGGATCGTGATGATGCAGCGCGACCGCCGCGGCGCCGGCCTCGCGCGCGAGCACCAGCACGTCGCCGACCTGCGAATGCCCCCAGCCATGCTTGGCCGGCAGGTCACTCGGCAGGTACTGGGCGTCGTGGATGATCAGCGATGCCCCGGCGGCGAACCGGGCGAGCGCGGCCGGCGTGGTGACCTGGCCCGACGGTGGGTTCAGCTCGTTGTCGGTGAGGTAGCAGACCGAGGTCCCGTCGTCGTCGTCGATCCGGAACCCGTTGGCGCCGCCGGGGTGGTTGAGCTCGATCGCCGTGATCCGCGCGGACCCGATGCGGTGCTCGCAGGCGGCGGCCGCGCGCTCGATCTGGGCCGGCAGGTCCCGGAACCGGACCGGGAAGTGCTCGCCGTCGAACATGATCGGGTTGGCCATGCGCGCGCTGCCGGCCGCGGTCATCGGGTGCAGCGTGATCCTGCGGTCCGGCAGGTACAGCGGATCGAAGAACGGCAGGCCGATCAGGTGATCCCAGTGCGGGTGCGTGATGCACAGATGGATCGTCCCGGCGTAGCCGTCGCGGACGATCTGCTTGCCACACTCGCGAATGCCCGTCCCGGCATCGAGGACGATCCGGGTGTCGTCGGCGAGGCGGACCTCGACACACACGCTGTTGCCGCCGTAGCGCACCGTCGTGGGCCCCGGCGTTGGGATCGAGCCACGAACGCCGAAGAACCTGACGCGCATCCCGGTACGGTATCACCGCGCCGGATCGCCGCGCCGCTGGCTAGAAGTTCGGTCGCTCCTTCTTGTACTTCTCGGTCAGGTCCTGCAGGTACCTCGCGAGTGCGATCAGGGTGGCGTCCTCGGTCGCGCGCGAGACGTAGACCAGGTGGAGGTCGGCGCCTTGGTCGCCCTCTTTGAGCTGCAGGGTCACGTACCCCACATCCTCGTCCTGGCGGCCCTTCTTGCGATTCGGAATATCGACCGCGTCGATCAGGCCCCACAGCTTGCGGGTCTCGGCGTCGCTCAGGTTGAACGAGCCGAGCTTGTCGGACGCCTCGTCGCGTGCGTAGCTGACCCACATCGAGCTGCCGGTGACGCGGATCTGCCACTCGTCCTGCGCGGGCTTGTTCGACACGAAGTCGAACCGCCGGCCGTTGGTCTCGCCGCGATCGACGTCGCGGCCGCGCCGATCTCCCTGGACGTAGCTACCGCCTGCCGAGGAGCACGCGGCGAGGCCGACCACGACCGCGCAGGTGAATACGAGCAGCAAACTCCGCACGGCGCCGAGCATAGCAGCCGCGCGGAGCAGTATGTTCGCGCGCCGTGCCGCTTCGCTTGTTCGACCAGGTGCTCGACGCACCGATCCGGCTGCGTGACGGCACGCACCGCACCGCGACGCTCGCCGCGACGTGGCGGCGGTTCGCGCCGGCGGCCAGGCGCGCCGGCATCACGCGGATCGCCGAGCTCACCGGGCTCGACACGATCGGCATTCCGGTGTTCGCCGCGATCCGGCCGATGGGGAGATCGCTGTCGACCCAGCAGGGCAAGGGGACGACCCCGCTCGCGGCCAAGGTCAGCGCGCTGATGGAGAGCCTCGAGACCTGGAGCGCCGAGCACCTCGTGCTGCCGGTGGTCCGCGGTTCCGCCCGCGCGCTCGGCGATCGGGCGGTGGATGTCCGTGCGCTGGCGCGGCCGCGCGGCCGGCTCGACCGCGACGCGCGCTGGCGCTGGGTCTCCGGCTGGGACCTCGTCGCCGGTCGCGCCGTGCTGGTGCCCGAGCAGGCGGTCACGCTCGACACCACGTTCCGGGTCCCGCCGATCTTCGATATCTCGTCGAACGGGCTGGCGTCGGGCAACCACCTGGTCGAGGCGATCGCGCACGGCCTGTGCGAGGTCATCGAACGCGACGCCGAAGCCGCCTGGCGGCGCGCCGGCGGCGATCGCCGGATCGTGCTGGACTCGATCACGGATCCCGCGTGCCTCGCGCTGATCGAGCGCATCACGCGCGCAGGCGCCCGCGTGTTCGTGTGGGACATCGCACGCCGCGACGGCCCCGCCGGCGTGGCGGTGATCGCCGCGGCGATCATGGAGGATCCGGGCGAGCCGGCGTGGCGAACGCTCGGGTTCTATCAGGGGTTTGGCGCGCACTGGACGCCCGAGGTCGCGATCGCGCGCGCCCTGACCGAGGCCGCGCAGACCCGGGTGACCTACATCGCCGGGGCGCGTGACGATTTCTTCCCGTTCGACTACGAGCGCGCGACCGATCCGGCGCTGCTCGCGGCGCTGTGGCAGCGGTTCTCGGCGCCGTGCGACGAGCCGGTCGCGGCGGACGATCTGCCGCGGCTGACGCCACGCTCGCTCGGCGACGCGCTCGCCCAGCTGGTGGCCACCCAGCGCCAGGTGATCGCCGTCGATCTGACCCACCCGGCGCTCGGCGTGCCGGTCGTCAAGGTGATCGTGCCCGGCCTCGCCACCGACGTGGAGGCGATGGGCTAAGCGGCGTGCCGCGGCTGCGCCACGCGGCTGCACGTGATACGCCGACGACGTGACCACCATCGTGTTCGTCGGGCCCACGCTGCCAGCCGCGGAGGTCGCCGCGCGGCTGCCCGGCGCGATGGTCCGGCCACCGGTCGCGGTCGGCGAGATCCTGACGCTGGCTCGCCGGCGCGGCGCCACGCAGATCGCGATCATCGACGGCTACTTCGAGCGGATGGCGGCGGTCTGGCACAAGGAGATCTTGCGGGCGCTCGAGCGCGGCATCGCGGTGTGGGGCGCCGCGAGCATGGGCGCGCTGCGCGCCGCCGAGCTGGCGCCGTTCGGCATGCGCGGGGTCGGCGCGATCTATCGCGGATTCGCCGACGGCACGCTCGTCGCGGACGATGAGGTCGCGGTCGCGCACCTGCCGGCCGCCTATGGCTACCGCGCGACCTCCGACGCGCTCGTCAACCTGCGCGATGGCATCGCGCGCGCGCCGATGCTGAGCGCCCGGACGCGCGCGGCGCTGGTCGCGCTCGCCCGGGCGCGGTTCTATCGCGAGCGGAGCTGGGCCGCGCTGATCGGCGACGGCCGCGCCGCGGGCTTGCCGCGCCGCTCGCTCGACGGCCTGGCCGCATGGCCCAAGCCCGATCGCAAGGCCGCCGATGCGCGGCTGTTGCTGCGCAGGTTGCACACACCAGCGCCGCCCCCGCCACCGATCCACGTGCCGCGGACGTGGGCGCTGCGCCAGCTCGAGACCTGGCTTGGCCCCGCGGCGCGGTGAATCGTTGAGCGGCTCGGCGCGCTGAGTAGTAGTAGAGCGGCTCGGCGGGCGAGTCGTCGATCACTGCGACGCGCGAATCCGATTTTGCTTGTCAGACCACCAGGTTTCCGCGATCGCCGGGCCATCGAGGCATGTGGTAACGTCGAGCCATGTCGGCGAAATCCAAGGAGCAGCAGGAGGCCGAGGAGGCGACCGACCGGCGCGAAGTCTACCTCCGCGAGGGTCGCACCCTCAGCGTCGAGGACGCGGGTCGCGACGAGCTGGTCGAGATCCGAAGCTCATCGGGCCAGGTCGAGCTGCGGATCCGGTTGACCGAAGAGGGGCCGGTTCTGCAGATGGAGAGCGTCCGGCTCCAGCTCAAGGCGAGCGAGGCAGTCGAGATCTCGTCCAAGCGCATCGAGCTCAAGGCGACCGAGACACTTCAGCTGGCTAGCGACAACGAAGTCAAGGTCGATGCCGAGGGCGAGGTCCGGGTGAATGGCAAGATGATCTATCTGAACTGACGACCACGCCCGGGTCAGTTTCGGGTGACGGCGATGATATTGTGGTGGTGCGATGGACGTCGGCCATGCGGCGCCAATGTTTGCAGGGGGGCGTTTCGAGTTGCGCGGTACCCTCGGAGCCGGCGGCGCTGGTGTCGTGTATCGCGCGTTCGACGGCCACCTGCAGCGCGAGGTCGCGCTCAAGCTGCTGCGCCAGGCGTCGGGCCGTGATCTGTATCGCTTCAAGCGCGAGTTCCGCGCGCTGGCCGACATCGTGCACCCGAACCTCGTGGCGCTGCACGAGCTCCACGCCGATGACGGCGAGTGGTACTTCACGATGGAGCTCGTCGAGGGCGTGTCGTTCATCGACTGGGTCCGGCCGTCCAAGGGCGACAGCGGTCCGTCGCGTTCCCGCCAGGACATCCTCGCGGCGCCGACCGATATCCCGCGCCTGTGCAGCGCGCTGGTCCAGCTGGTCGATGCGCTGATCGCGCTGCACCGCGCTGGCAAGCTGCACCGCGATCTCAAGCCGTCCAACGTGCTGGTCACCCAGACCGGCCGGCTCGCGCTGCTCGACTTCGGGCTGGTCGCTACCGTCGCCGAGGGCGACCCCGAGCGGCTCGCTGTCGGCACGCCGGTCTACATGTCGCCGGAACAAGCGGCGGATCAACCGCTCAGCGATGCAAGCGACTGGTACTCGGTCGGCGCGATGCTGTACGAAGCGCTGGTCGGCCGGCGGCCGTTCGAGGGCGACTCCGAGCACGTGATGACGCGCAAGCAGACCGAGCAGCCGCCGACGCCGCGCCAGCTCAACAGCAGCGTGCCGTCCGAGCTGTCGCGGCTGTGCATGCAGCTCTTGCATCCGACGCCGGGCGCGCGGCCGCTCGGCGTCGCGATCCTCGATGTGCTCGGCGCGGCGCCGTCGGACGTCACGCGCTCGATCGGCCGCAGCTTTCCCCCGGCGATGTTCGTCGGCCGCGCCACCGAGATCGACGTCCTGCGGCGGGCGCTCTCGGACAGCCGGCGCGGCGGCGTGACGCTCATGGTCCGGGGCCGCAGCGGGATCGGCAAGAGCACGGTGATCCGGCGGTTCCTGCGCACGCTCGGAGACCAGGCGTTCGTGCTCGAGGGCCGGTGCTTCGAGCGCGAGGCGGTGCCGTTCAAGATGCTCGATGGCGTGGTCGACTCGTTGACCGGGGCGATCGTCGGCATGCCCCTGGTGGTCGCCGAGCAGCTCGCGCCGCGCGAGCTGGGCTCGCTGGTCCGGCTGTTCCCCGTGTTGCGGCGGGTGCCGGCGTTCGCCGAGCTGGCGACCCAGAGCGCGGTCCCGCCGGACCCTCAGGAGATGCGGCGCCGTGGCTTTCAGGCGCTGCGCGCCGTGCTGGGCCGGATGGCGCGGATGCGGCCGCTGGTGATCTTCGTCGACGATGCGCACTGGGGCGACGCCGACAGCGCGGTGTTCCTCGCCGAGCTCATCCACGGCGCCGAGCTGGGCATGCTGATCATCGTGGCGCATCGCCCCGAGGACTATCTCGGCGTCGTGGCCCAGGTCCGCCGGCCGCCGGGCGGCAACTCGCGGCGCGGCGAGATCCGCGATCTCGAGGTCCTGCCGCTGTCGGAGCCCGAGTCGGTCGCGCTGGTCTCCCAGCTCGCGGGCGACACCGCGCGCGCGGCCGATGTCGTGGCCGCGGGCGGCGGCAATCCACTCGTGCTCACCGAGATGGCGCGCGCGCACGAGATGCCCGCCGGGCTGCGGATCGAGGATCTGGTGCGCGAGCGCGCGCTCAAGCTGTCGCCCGACGCGCAGGCGATGCTGGCGGTGTCGAGCGTCGCGGCGCGCCCGCTGCCGGTCGAGATCGCGGCGCACGCCGCCGGCGTGATCGGCGGCCACGACGAGGCGACCCAGCTCTCGGTCGAGCGGCTCGCGACGCTGCGCCAGGTCGGTGACCAGATGATCCTGCACCCCGCGCACGACTACGTGCGCAACGCCGTGCTCGCGAGCCTCGACGCCGAGGCGCGCGCCGGCTGGCACGAGGCGCTCGCGCGCGCGTTCGAGGCGGTGCAGGGGCCCGAGCAGCTCGATTCGCAGGCGGTGGTCGAGCACTGGCTGGCCGCCGGCCACCCTGCCAATGCCGCGCACCACGCGGTCTCGGCGGCGCTGCGCGTCGAGGAGGCGTTCGCGTTTCGGCGCGCCGCGGAGCTCTACGAGATCGCGCTCGCGTACGGCCCGTGGGACGCCGCCGGTCAGCGCGACCTGTTGCGGCGCAAGGCCCACGCCCTGCAGTGCGCGGGCCAGCTCGACGAGGCCGCGCAGGTCTACGCCCACGCGGCCCAGTTACTCGACGATCCCGACGCGATCGACCTCGAGCGCCTGCACGTCGAGGTCCTGCTGCGTCGCGGCCGGCTCGACGAGGGGCTGCCCGCGGCCGAGAAGCTGCTCGCCAAGATCGGGATCCGGCTACCGCTCGCCGCGCGGACGTCGCGCACGCGGCTCGCCACGCAGTGGCTGCAGGTCAAGCTGCGCGGCCTCGACTACGCCGAGCGTGAAGCCTCGGCGATCGCCTCGCACGACCTGCTGACGATCGACGTCCTGTACTCGATCGCATCGAGCCTCGCGTTCGCCGATCCGGCGCTCGGCCGCGTCGTGCAGTCGGAGCTGGTCCGCGCAGCGCTCGATGCCGGCGAGCCGGTCCGCGTGTGCCTCGCGCTCGCGCAGGAGGTGTGTTACGCCGCCGCCGGCGGGAGTCGCAACCGCGCCGTCGTCGAGGCCGTCGCCGCGCGGCTCAAGTCCGTGGCGCTGCGGATCGCGTATCCCCATATCATCGGGCTGGCCGACACGGCGATGGGCATCGCCGCCCACATGAGCGGCCGCTGGGGCGACGCGCGCAGCCACCTCGAGGCCGGGCTCGCGACGCTGCGCGATCACGGTGCCGGCGTGCGCTGGGAGATCGACATCGGCGAGACGTTCTGGCTCGCCACGCTGTTCTACGTCGGTGAGTGGCGCGAGATGGCGAGGTTGACCCAGCTGCTGCTCCGCGAGGCCAGCGACCGCGGCGACGTGGTCGCGCAGCAGGGCCTGCGCACCGGCCGCTGCAACCTCGCCTGGCTGCTGCTCAATCGGCCCGACGAGGCCCAGGCTCAGCTGGCGCTGGCGAACCACACGCTCGGCGCTGGCTTTCACCTGCCGCACGTCCAGGCCGCCGTGGCGCAGGTCAACATCGACCTGTACGCCGGGCATCCCGCGGTCGCGACACGCCGGCTGCACGACGCGTGGCCGAATATCGAGCAGATCGGCGTGCTGCGACTACAGCAGCCCCGCATCGAGCTGAACCTGCTCCGCGCTCGCACGCTGCTCGCCGATACCGGGCAGCCCGATCGGCTGAAGGTGGCGCGCGCGATCGCCGACGACCTGCTCAAGGAAGGCGCGAGCTGGGCGTCCGGCCTGGGGCGCCTGGTGCGCGCGGCGGTGTTCGCCTGGAGCGATGATCCCGAGGGCGCGCTCGACGAGCTGGTCTGCTCCGAGGACGAGCTGGTGGCGGCGGGGATGATCGGATTCTTGCACATCGCCCGGTTGCGCCGCGCCCACCTCGAGGGCGGTGCGGGGGGCGTCGCACGGGGGGAGGCGGCCCGTGATCTACTGCGGGACATGGGCGCGGCCGACCCCGATCGCGTTGCCGGGCACATGCTGCCCTGGCCCGCGTGATCTAAGGTACGCTGACCCGCGTTCGGTCGAGTGATCCGAATAGGCTCGTTCGGCGTACAGAGGCACACGGCGATCCGCCGGAATGAGGGTAACCAGCAGTGTCAGACATCGCTCAGCACATCGCGGTCTCGCAGAAAGTCATATTCGAGGATCTGGACTGGGAAACGGCACGCAAGGTTGGCTTGACCCAGCAAGAGATCGATAGCCTGGCGTACTTCGCCGATGTCGAGAGCCAGACGGTGTACTACTTCCTCGAGGTCGCCAAGCTCCAGGTCGTGCGCGATCCGGAGCTGCTCACGTTCCTCACGATGTGGAATTACGAGGAGTACTTCCACTCGTACGCACTGACCCGGCTACTCACGGAGTGTGGGGTCGCGGTCGAGAGCCCGACCGACCGGTCGAGCAAGGTCCGCTCGGGCGCGCGGTTCAAGGCCAAGTTCGAAGACTTCAGCCAGACGATGATCGCCAAGACGATGCCCAAGACGTTCGTCGCGCTGTGGATGTTCTGGGGCGCGCTCCAGGAGTGCCTGACCACGCAGGCCTACGAGGAGCTGGCCAAGAACACCGGCAATCCGGTGCTCGCCGAGCTGTGCCGCCGGATCGCCAAGCAGGAGCGCCGCCACTTTGCTTACTACTACGGCCAGGCGCGCAAGAAGCTCGAGGGCCGAGGCGGCGCACAACGCTTCACGCGCTGGATCGCCAAGCAGTTCTACGCGCCGGTCGGCGGCGGCGTGAAGACCGACGCGGAGGGCGCGCGGCTGGTCGCACAGCTGTTCCCGGGCGACAAGATCTTCGAGGTGATGAGCTACATCGAGAAGCGGATGGCACAGCTGCCCGGTATGGAGGGACTCGACTGCTGCAGCCGCTGGGCCGCCAAGGTCCAGCCGATGCTGCCGCCCGAGACGCGAGCGACGGCGATCCCGCAACATCTCGTCGCGGCCGCCTGACGCAGCGGCTGCACGCGATCAAGGCGGGCACGGCGAAGCCGTGTCCAATAACGTCGCGTAGGCTGTTGGCCAGGAGCTCCGCGCGACGCGTGGGCGTCGGCATGAGAGTTGACCGTGACGTCGACCTGGACCTTGACCCAAAACGTTGACGTTGACGTCAGCGAAGCGGAACGTAAACGTCGACACACATCGTTGTCCTTGCACCTCGACCCCACGATGGAAGTGCCCCACGCCTGATCGAGCGCGCGGACCCTTCGTGGGTGCGCGAGCGGTGGTCAACGTGCAACGTCGACGATGTATGTCAACGTGTACGGCCACGTCAAGACGTCAACGTTTCAGGTCAAGGTCAAGTCAAAGGACCTCAACGTTTCGCTGACTTGCGACGAGTTCCCAGGCGGGAAAGCCCCGTCGATCGGCGCGGTCAGCGCAACACGGTCAGCGTCCGCATCGTCCCGCGCGTGACGCCGAACTGTTCGTGGACGGCCGCGCGGCGGACGACGTCGCGCGGCGTGAGGTCGCCGGCGGCGAGCTGGGTATACGCGGTGAACACGCGCGCGGTCTCCTCGGCGGACTCGCGCACCAGCTCGACGCGGAACCGCCGGACGCCGTGCGCGAGCAGCTCGGGGACCAGGCTCGCCGCGCTCTGCGCCTGGGCGTTGAACACCGTGTTGCGGCACGCGACGTCGACGATGACCGGGTGGACCAGGCCGACGCGGTCGCGCAGCGCGACCTGGTGCTGCTCGCACGGGCGACCGCAGGTCTTGTAGTCGCGGCCGGTCGATAGCAGATGAGCGTAGACGCAGTGCTCGGTGTGAAACGTCGGGACGTGGTGGTGGATCGTGACGGCGATCCGGCCGCGCGGGGCACGCGACAGCAGCGCGAACAGCTGGTCGCGATCGAGGTCGTGGGCGGCGGTCAGCGTGGCGAGGCCGTGGTCGAGCACCCACGCGGCGGACAGCGAGTTGGTGACGTTGAGCGAGAAGTCGCCGTGCAGCACGGGGCGGTCGGGGCGCTGCGCAAACTCGGCCAGTGAGCCCCAGCTGCGAACCAGCACGTGGTCCGGCGCGAGCTTGGCGAGGTGGTGGTCGACGCGCTCCTCGCCGGGTTTCTGTACGCGCATCGTCGCGAGGCCGACGCGGGCGCCGCGCGCGCGCGCCCGGGCCACGGCCTTGCCCAGGCCGACCAGCTCCATCCAGTCGAGCTCGACCTCGCCCGCGCCCGCGTCGAGCACGGCATCGAGCTGCGCGTCGGTGCGGCACAGCGGCACGACGACCGCAGCGTCGCCCTCGGATCGCGCGCCAGCCCCGGTGTCCGGCTGCCGCAACGCCTCGATCATCGAGCCCGCGGCGATCGGTCGATCGACCCGCGCGACCGCGGCGTCGAGCTGGGCGACGACGGCGCGGCGCAGCTCCTTGAGCTCGCCGACCGGTACGTGCAGTCCGGGGGCGAGGCCGGCGGTGTCGAGCGCCCCGAGGTGAAACGGCGTGCCACCGAGCGCGCCGAGCTTGTCGGCGACGACGTCGCGCGACAGGCCGGCCTCGCGGGCCGCTTGCAATCGCGAGGTCGTCGCGGCGCGTGCGGTGTGGCCGCGGGCGCTCGCCTCCACCTCGAGCGGCACACCGAGCCCGCCGCGCACGCGCAGGTCGATCGCGATCCGTCCGAGCGGCGCCAGGCCCGCTTCGGTGGCTTTATGGCCGGCGCGCGCGATCTTCGGGTCCGAGCTGATCCACACCCGATCGCCGATGCTGATCTTGGCGATCGCCGGCCCCGGGTTGCCGAACCGTAGCCAGTGCCCACCGGGCCCTTCGGTGACCGCGAAGATCGGTCCGCCTTCCTCGGGATCGCCCGGCCGGCCGCGATCGAACACGACGCCCATGCCGGCGCGCGGCATCACCCGCGTGCGGCGGTCGGTGCCGTCGTTCACGGTGGCGGGCTGGGTGCCGGCGGGCGACGCCGAGCTTGCCGGATCGAGGCCGCGGCCGCCCGTGATCGGGCGGTGCGCTGGATCGGCGACCACCAGGATCGAACCGCCGGGGTCGATCCGCGCGACCCGGCCGAGCGGCACGCCGCGGTGCTGGGGGAACCGGCCCTCGACCAGGCGCTGGTGATCGACGCCCCCCAGGAACCCGGCGCTGACGCCGCGGCTGTAGGCGATGTGGAGCGACGGCTCGTCGGTCGGAATCTGCAGCGGCGCTGGAGGTGATCTGCGCGGCGCATCGTCGCCGGCGGCGATCGCGGTGGCGTGGCTCGCCGCGCGGTACTGGGCGACCGTGGTGGCGACGTAGTGCGGGCCTTTGAGCCGGCCCTCGATCTTGAGCGACACGACGCCGATCTCGGCCAGCGCCGGGACGGCCTCGAGGCCCACCAGATCCTTGGGCGACAGCAGATACGCCACGTCGCCGAGCTCGCGCTCGCGGCCATCGACGATCAGCTGGTACGGCAACCGGCACGCCTGCGCGCACTGGCCGCGGTTGGCGGACCGGCCGCCCCACGCCTCCGACGACAGGCACTGACCGCTCCACGACACACACAGCGCGCCATGGATGAACACCTCGAGCGGCAGCGCGGTGCCCGCGGCGTACTGGCGGATCTCGTCGACCGAGAGCTCGCGCGGCACGACCACCCGGGTGATGCCGAGCCCGCGCAATAGCTCTGCGGCGAGCGGGCTCGATGCGGTCATCTGGGTCGACGCGTGGACCTCGAGCGTGGGGCAGAGCGCTCGGGCCAGCAGCGCGACCGCCGGATCCTGGACGATGATGGCGTCGGTCCCCGCCGCGGCGACTCGCCGGATCAGCTGCTCGACAATCGGTAGCTCGGGCTCGAAGATCAACGTGTTGAGCGTGACGTAGGCGCGGGCGCCGGCGCGATGCACCCAGGCGATGGTCTCGGCGAGCGTGTCCGACGCGAAGTTGGTCGCGCGGGCACGCGCGTTGAATCCGTCATCGAGCCCGAAGTACACCGCGTCGGCACCTGCGGCGAGCGCCGCGGCAAGCGAGTCGCGGTCACCAGCAGGCGCGAGAATCTCCGGCGGGCGGCGCCTCACGACCTCGAGTGCAATCTCAGCGGACACGAGTCGAACAGGACTCCGGGAGCGGGCAGGGTCGGGGCGAGCACGGAGACACGAACGCTTCCGGGCACTGTTCCATAACACGATTCCACTGTGTGGGTCGACAGACTGTCTTTCACGTCCCCGCGCATCTGGGCCCATCTCCGGCCCATCTCTGGCCCATCTCTGGCACATCTCCGGCACATCCCGGGCATATCTGGCCACTTGGCCGGCCCAAGGCCCTTGCGCTCGCAATCGCCTACTACTTATAACGCCGGCCATGACCTCGATACTTCCCTGGCTTGCAGCCACCGCAGAGGGCGCCGCGCACGCGACGTCTGCGCGACCCCGAAGCGAAGCCCAGCTCGTCCTGCCGGACCTCACGCAGGTGCACATGCTCGGAATGTCGGGCAAGAACATCCTGCTGATCGGCATCGCGGTCTGCGCGATCGGGCTGCTGTTCGGGCTCCTCAAGTATCAGAAGCTGAAAAACCTCCCGGTCCACAAGTCGATGCTGGAGATCAGCGAGCTGATCTATGCCACTTGCAAGACCTACCTGCGCACCCAGGCGAAGTTCATCGCGCAGCTGTGGATCCTGATCGCGATCGTCATCATCGTGTACTTTGCGGCGCTCGAGAAGGTGCCGCCGGCCAAGGTCGTGGCGATCGCCGCGTTCTCGGTGATCGGCATCCTGGGGAGCTCGCTGGTCGCGTTCTTCGGGATCCGGGTCAACAACTTCGCGAACTCGCGCGCGGCGTTCGCGTCGCTGCGCGGCAAGCCGTACGGGGTGTACGCGATCCCGATCGAGGCCGGTATGTCGATCGGCACCGTGCTGATCTCGACCGAGCTCTTGCTGATGCTCGCGATCATGCTGTTCCTGCCGGGCGACTACGCCGGCCCGTGCTTCATCGGCTTTGCCGTCGGTGAGTCGCTCGGCGCCGCGGCGCTTCGCATCGCCGGCGGTATCTTCACGAAGATCGCCGACATCGGGTCGGACCTCATGAAGATCGTCTTCAACATCAAGGAAGACGACGCGCGCAACCCGGGCGTGATCGCCGACTGCACCGGCGACAACGCCGGTGACTCGGTGGGCCCCACCGCCGACGGCTTCGAGACCTACGGCGTCACCGGCGTCGCGCTCATCACGTTCATCCTGGTCGCGTTCCCGAACATCCCCGGCCTCGAGGCCAACGTGTTCGGCAAGGACGGCGCACCCGCCGACCCCGGCCAGTGGACGCAGACCGTGCTGCTGGTGTGGCTGTTCACGATGCGCATCGTGATGATCCTCGCCTCGGTCGGCAGCTACCTGATCAATGAAGCGCTCACCAAGGCGAAGTACTTGAACGCCGACAAGATGAACTTCGAGCACCCGCTCACCGTGCTGGTGTGGCTGACCTCGCTGGTCTCGGTCGCGCTGACGTTCGTGGTGTCGTACTTCCTGATCGGCGTGGGCGACTCGGCGATGCCGTATGGCCTGTGGTGGAAGCTCTCGGCGATCATCTCGTGCGGCACGCTCGCTGGCGCGATCATCCCCGAGCTCGTCAAGGTGTTCACGTCGGTCAACTCCGGCCACGTCCGCGAGGTCGTGACGGCCTCGAAAGAAGGCGGCCCGTCGCTCAACATCCTCGCGGGGCTCACCGCCGGTAACTTCTCGGCGTACTGGATGGGGCTCACGATCACCGCGCTGATGGGCATCGCCTACGCGATCTCGTCGTCGGCGGGTATCGCGGATCTGCTGTACTCGCAGAACCTGATGGCCTCGGGCACGCCGGGCGAAGAGGGCCTCGTGATGACGCACTTCGCGTGCGGCGCGGCGGCCACCGTGTTCGCGTTCGGCCTGGTCGCGTTCGGCTTCCTCGGCATGGGCCCGGTGACGATCGCGGTCGACTCGTACGGTCCGGTGACCGACAACGCCCAGTCGGTCTACGAGCTGTCGGTCATCGAGACCATCCCGGACATCGAGGCGGAGATCGAGCGCGACTTCAAGTTCAAGCCGGACTTCGAGAAGGGCAAGATGTACCTCGAGGAGAACGACGGCGCGGGCAACACGTTCAAGGCGACCGCCAAGCCGGTGTTGATCGGCACGGCCGTGGTCGGCGCCGCGACGATGATCTTCGCGCTCATCATGCTGGTCACCGACGGCCTCAAGGCCGAGCTGATCGGCAACCTGTCGATGATCCACCCGCCGTTCCTGCTCGGTCTCATCACCGGAGGCGCGCTGATCTACTGGTTCACCGGTGCGTCGACCCAGGCGGTGTCCACCGGCGCGTACCGCGCGGTCGAGTTCATCAAGGCCAACATCAAGCTCGACAGCGACTCGCCGAAGGCCTCGGTCGAGGACTCGAACAAGGTCGTCGAGATCTGCACGCTCTACGCGCAGAAGGGCATGAAGAACATCTTCATGGTCGTGTTCTTCTCGACCCTCGCGTTCGCTTGCCTCGATCCGTACTTCTTCATTGGCTACCTGATCTCGATGGCGCTGTTCGGCCTGTACCAGGCGATCTTCATGGCGAACGCTGGCGGCGCCTGGGACAACGCGAAGAAGATCGTCGAGACCGAGCTGCGCGCCAAGGGCACCGACCTGCACGCCGCGACGATCGTCGGCGACACGGTCGGCGACCCGTTCAAGGACACCTCGTCGGTCGCGCTCAACCCGGTGATCAAGTTCACCACGCTGTTCGGCGTGCTCGCGGTCGGCCTGTCGGTCGAGCTGCGCGCCAAGAACCTCGGCTATGCCTGCTACACGATCGCCGCCGTGGGCCTCTTGATCTCGATGTTCTTCGCCTGGCGCTCGTTCTACGGGATGCGGATCGGCAGCGCATCGGAGCCGACCGCCGGGGCGTCCACGCCCACGCCGGTCTCGCCGGTGCCGGTCGTCAAGACCGAAGCCGTCGCCTGATCTACGGAAGTCTCTAGCGTCGCCTGGGTTGATCGCCAGGATCCGCGCGACGCGACGCGCGGTGGGGTGGAATGGGCCGGCTCGGCCGGCTTGCGAAGGCGCACCGCGGGGTGCGCTTTCGTGCGTTTCGGCGACCCACTCGATGATACGACGAGCCATGGACCCGATTCGCGCACCTCACGGGAACGTGCTGAGCTGCAAGGGCTGGCAGCAAGAAGCCGCGCTGCGGATGCTGATGAACAACCTCGATCCGGACGTCGCCGAGCGGCCGGAAGATCTGGTGGTCTACGGCGGCACCGGCAAGGCGGCGCGCAGCTGGGAGGACTACCACACCATCGTGCGCGAGCTGCGCCGGCTCGACGACGACCACACGCTGCTGGTGCAGTCGGGCCGCGCGGTCGGCGTGTTCCGCACGCACGAGGAGGCGCCGCGCGTGCTGATCGCGAACTCGAACCTGGTCGGCCAGTGGGCGACCTGGGAGCACTTCCGCGAGCTCGAGAAGAAGGGGCTCATGATGTACGGCCAGATGACGGCCGGCTCGTGGATCTACATCGGGTCGCAGGGCATCGTGCAGGGCACGTACGAGACGTTCGCGGCGGCCGGCAAGACGCACTGGAACAGCGACCTGAGCGGCCGGTTCGTGCTGTCGGGCGGGCTCGGCGGGATGGGCGGCGCGCAGCCGCTGGCGGCGACGATGGCGGGCGGGGTGTTCCTCGGGGTCGAGGTCGATCCGGCGCGGGCCCTGCGCCGGCTGGCGACGCGCTACCTCGACGAGGTCGCCCCTGATCTGGACGCAGCGCTGCGCCGGGTCGACGACTGCCGGCGCGCCAAGCTCGCGCGATCGATCGCGGTGATCGGCAACGCCGCGGATGTCTACGCCGAGCTGGTGCGGCGCGGCGTGACGCCCGACCTGGTGACCGACCAGACCTCGGCGCACGATCCGCTGGTCGGCTACATCCCGCAGGCGATGACGCTCGACGAGGCCGCCGAGCTCCGCGCGCGCGACCCGGTGGACTACGTGCGCCGGTCGCGGGCGTCGATGGCGGTCCAGGTCGAGGCGATGGTCGCGATGCAGCGCGCGGGGGCGCACGTGTTCGACTACGGCAACAACCTGCGCGCGCAGGCGGCGCTCGGCGGCGCCCGGGATGCCAACAGCTTTCCGGGCTTCGTGCCGGCGTACATCCGGCCGTTGTTCTGCGAGGGCAAGGGGCCGTTTCGCTGGGCCGCCCTGTCCGGAGATCCCGACGACATCCGGGTCACCGATGAGGCCGTGCTCGACGAGATCAGCGACGATCCGATGTTGCGGCGCTGGATGACGATGGCGCGCGAGCGGATCGCGTTCCAGGGCCTGCCGGCGCGGATCTGCTGGCTGGGCTATGGCCAGCGCCACCGGGTCGGCCTGCGGTTCAACGAGCTGGTCCGCACCGGCCGGGTCAAGGCGCCGATCGTGATCGGCCGCGATCACCTCGACTGCGGCTCGGTCGCGTCGCCGAACCGCGAGACCGAGGCGATGAAGGATGGCAGCGATGCCGTCGCCGACTGGGCGATCCTCAATGCGCTGATCAACACCGCCAGCGGTGCGACCTGGGTGTCGTTCCACCACGGCGGCGGGGTCGGCATCGGGTACTCGTTGCATGCCGGCATGGTGGTCGTCGCCGACGGCACGCCGCGCGCGGCGCGCTGTCTCGAGCGCGTGCTGACCGCGGATCCGGGCATGGGCGTCATCCGCCACGCCGATGCTGGCTACGACGAGGCGATCCGCACCGCCGAGGAGCGCGGCGTCGTGATTCCGCGCCGCCGGCCATGACCCGGACGGCGGCGCGATCGCTGCCCCGCGGGTAGGATACCGCCGATCCGGGCGATCGCCGGGCCGATCGGCTATCGTGGCCCCATGCGCAAACGCTGCGGGGCGCGGAGCGGGAGTCGATGCCCGACGTCGTGATTCACAACGCGCGCGTGATGACCTGCGATCCGGCGCAGCCCGGGCTCGGCATGATCGACCACGGCGCGATCGCGCTCGCGGGCTCGACGATTCGCTGGGTCGGCCATACCGCCGAGCGGCCGCGCGGCGATCGCGAGCTCGACGCGGGCGGCCGGCTGGTCACGCCCGGGCTGATCGACTGTCACACGCATGCGATCTTCGCGGGCGAGCGGGCCAACGAGTTCGCGCTGCGTGCGGCGGGCCGATCGTATCTCGAGATCGCGCAGGCAGGCGGCGGCATCGCCGCGTCCCTCGGACCGACCCGGTCCGCGACCGACGCCGCGCTGATCGCGGGGCTGAGTCACCGGCTCGACGCCGCACAGGCGGGAGGGACGACGACGATCGAGGTCAAGAGCGGCTACGACCTCACGGTCGAGGGCGAGCTGCGGTTGCTCCGCTGTGTCGCGATCGCCGCCGCGCGCCGCGGTCAGCGGGTCGTGCCGACGCTGCTCGCACACATGGTCCCACTCGAGCGCGCCGCGAACCGCCGGGCGTTCCTCACGGAGCTCTGCGAGCAGCTGATCCCGCGGGTCGCCAAGGAGCGACTCGCGACCTCGGTCGACGCCTACTGCGACGAAGCCGCGTTCACGCTGGCGGAGACCCGCGAGATCTTCACCGCGGCCCGCAGCGCGGGACTGCGCGTGCGCGGGCATGCCGGCCAGTTCCGTGACCTGGGCGCTGCGGAGCTGATCGGCGAGCTGTCCGGGCTGTCGGCGGATCACGTCGAGCAGATCTCCGACGCCGGGGTCGCCGCGCTCGCGCGCGCGGGCAGCGTGGCCGTGATGCTGCCGGGTGCCTGCGTGCAACTGCGCCTGCCGGTCCCGCCGGTCGAGCGCTTGCGCCGGGCCGGGGTGGCGATGGCGGTGGCGACCGATCTCAACCCGGGCTCGAGCTACTGCGAGACGCTGCCGATCCAGATGTGGTTGGCGACGACCCACTTCGGCATGACGGTGGAGGAAGCCTGGCTCGGCGTGACGCGGCACGCGGCGAAGGCGCTCGGCGCGACCGGCTCGGGAACGATCACGGCGCGCGCGCGGGGCGACCTGCTGGTGTGGGGTTGCGACGAGCCGGCGTACGTGCCGTACCGGTATGGCACCGCGACGCCGCTGATCGATGCGATGTTCGTCGGCGGCGAGCGGCTCGCGACCACGCTGGCACCGCTGGCGAGCTGATCGCCGGGGCCCCGCGCCAACGCGTCAGGCGTGGGCGCCGGCGGCCGCGGCGGCGGCGAGCAGCGAGCCGTCGTCGATCAGGGCGCGGACGGCGACGATGTCGGGCGCGATCGGGCGATCGACCATCATGGCGGGGACGCGGGCGCGGATCGCGGCGTGGATCGCCTCGAGCGGGCGCGTCGAGGCGAGCGGGCGGCGCAGATCGATGCCCTGGGCGGCGCACAGCAGCTCGATCGCGAGCACGATGCGGACGTGATCGTGGATCATCGCGAGCTTGAGCGCCGCGGTGGCGCCCATCGAGACGTGGTCCTCGCGGCCGGCGGAGGACGGGATCGAGTCGACCGAGGCGGGGTGGGCCAGGATCTTGTTCTCGGAGACCAGGGCGGCGGCGGAGACCTGGGCGATCATGAACCCGGAGTTGAGGCCCGAGTCGGGGGCGAGGAACGGGGGCAGGCCGCTCGACAGATGCGGGTTGACCAGCTGCTCGATCCGGCGCTCGCTGATGTTGGCGAGCTCGGCGACCGCCATCGCCGCGGCGTCGAGCGCGAGCGCGATCGGCTGGCCGTGGAAGTTTCCGCCGCTGATCATCTCACCGGTATCGACAAACACCAGCGGGTTGTCGGTCGATGAGCCTGCTTCGCGCTCGAGCACGGTGCGGGCGAACGCGAGGACGTCGCGGCTGGCGCCGTGGACCTGGGGCATGCAGCGCAGCGAGTACGGATCCTGGACCTTGCCGCAGTCCTTGTGAGACTCGGCGATCTCGGAGCCGGCGAGCAGATCCCGGAGGAAGCGGGCGACCGCGATCTGACCTGGATGGGGGCGGGCGGCGATCACGCGGGGATCGAACGCGCGCGCGGTGCCCTTGAGTGCCTCGAGCGAGAGCGCGCCGGCGAGATCGGCGACGCGACAGGTGATCTCGGCGTCGAGCACGGCCAGGCCGCCGACCGCGGTCATGTGCTGGGTGCCGTTCAGCAGGGTGAGCCCCTCCTTGGCCTCGAGGACCAGGGGCTCGATCGCCGCACGCCGCAGCGCCTCGGCGGCCGGCAGGATCTCGCCGCCGAGCTCGGCGGTGCCTTCGCCGATCATGCCGAGCGCCAGGTGGGCCAGCGGCGCGAGGTCGCCGGACGCGCCGACGCTCCCGCGCGCCGGGATCACGGGATGGACCCCGGCGTTCAGCAGCTCGCATAGCCGCTCGCAACATACCGGTCGCGCCCCGCTGCGGCCGGTGGCCAGCACGGCAGCCCGCAGCAACATCATGCCGCGCACCGCGTCGCGCGGCAGCGGGGCGCCGACGCCCGCAGCGTGCGATCGCACCAGGTTCTGCTGGAGCCGCACGACCTGGTCGGCCGAGATCCGGACCTCGGCGAGCGCCCCGAAGCCAGTATTGACGCCGTACACGGCGGGGGCTGCGTCCCCGCCGGCGACGACGGCATCGACGACGCTGCGCGCCTGCTGCATGGCGCGTCGGGCCTCCACGCCCACCTCGACCCGGCGGCCATCGCGCGCCACGGCCATAAGAATTTCAAGCGTCAGAGGTTCGTCGCCGAGGCGAAACGCAATCACGGGACAGGTGTATCGCACCCGACCTGCGCAAGCGGCAGCGAAAAGCTCCAAATGCTGGGAATGTCGTGCCCCTACGTTGACACCTCGAGCGCGGTCTGGTGATCTTCGATCGACTTGGGAGCGCCACCGGAAGATGAGCCGGGCACGCCAGGGGACGGCGTGCCCGACACGGCCATTCCGCCGCAGTCGAGCGACCTCGCTCAGCGCAGCGAGCGAGCGTTGTCGCTTGCGCGACGGATCGACGCGATGATGACCGACGATGAAGAACCATCGCGCGGCCACGAAGCGTCGCTCGATCTCGACGAGCTAGAGGAGGTCGAGGACGTTCCGGAGATCCCGCAGCCGCACCCAGCCACGGTGCGTACGTCCACCCCGACCCCGCCGCCGCTGCCCCCGACCCGGGCACCGGTGGCACCGGTGCCATCGGTGGTGATCGTCCCACCGCGGTCGTCGACGCTGAAGGTTCCGCCGCTCGGTGCCCGCCCTCCCGTGGTGCCACGGACGACGGCGGCGATCTCGGTGCCACCGATGCCGATGCCGCCCTCGGTGGCGATCCCGCCGCGGGACGCCGACGTTGGCCGCGCTGAGGCCGCACGAGCCGAGGCGGCACGGTCCGAATCGCGTCCGGAGCTACGGGGCGAGCCGCGTCCGGAGCTACGGAGCGAGCCGTCGGCGGAGCGCGCGCGTCCAGAGCCCGGCCGGGATCTCGGCCGGGATCTCGGCCGGGATCTCGATCGATCGGCGGCCACGGCGCCTCGCGCCCGTCGCCCGTCGTACTTGTCGTTCGGTGAGGCGCTGCCGGCGCTGCCGGGGCTGGAAGATGCGCTGCCCGGTGCAGTGACGCTGCCCGGGGTAGGGCCGGTTTCAGCGGTGTCGAATGACCGGCGCCGGCGCGGCACCACGATGCCGCCGCCGCTCGGCGACACCGTCGAGGGCATGATCGGCGCGGGGCCGGATACCGCGATGCTGTCGGCCGGGGGCGTCGAGGTGTCGACCGGCGTCGCGAACATCGTCGTCGATCAGCCGCTCGAAGCCCACCTCGAGTCGCCCACGGTGATCGACCGCGCGCTCGACGAGCTGGGCGACGCCGGCGGCGAGAAGCGCGCCGAGACGATGGCGCGTGACCTCGAGCTCGCGACCGACAGCGCGGGCGCGGCGATGCTCGCCTACGAGCTCGGTGAGCTCTACGAGCGCCGGCTCGCCGACGAGGCCCGCGCGGTCAAGGCGTACGGCCGGGCGCTGACGCTAGATCCTGGGCTGCGCGCCAACCTGTGGGCGATCCGGCGGGTGTTCTATCGCCGCGAGCTGTGGCCCAATCTCGTGAAGCTGATCGCGGCCGAGGTCGCGTACGCGCGCGACGACTACGAGCGAGCCGATCTGCTGCTCGAGAAGGCGCGGATCGCCGGCGAGCGGATGAACGAGCCGGCCGAGGCGCGGGCGGCGCTCGAGGAAGCGACCCGGATCGCACCGCAGCACCAGGCCGCGCTGCTCGAGCTCGAGCGCATCGTGGTGCGCGCGAACGACGTGCCGGCGCTGCTCGATGTCTGGGAGCGGCTCGCCGAAGCGGTCGAGCACCCGGCGCGAAAGATCGCCTACTGGCTCGAGGTCGCGCGTGCTGCGGCCGCGTCCGACTACAACCGAGCGCAGGCCGCGTTCGATCATGCCGCCGGCCAGGCACCGCAGGGCGCCACCGCCGAGCGCATCGCGCGCGACCGGCTGCGGGCCGCCGAGGTGCACGGCGCGACCGGCGACGTCGCGATCGCGATCGAAGCGCTGGCCAGCCAGCTGGTGTCGGCGCTCGGGAGCGCCGGTGCCGAGACCGCGCCCGCTACGGGCGACGACCGGCCGGAGCGCGCGCAGCAGATCCGCCGGGAGCTGGTGGCGCTGCGCCGCCGGCAAGCCCAGCTCGCGCGCATCGAGGTGCCCGAGCGCGCGTGGGACGTGCTGCAGCAGGCGATCGCGATGTCGCCGGGCGAGCCGCTCCTGCTCTCGGATCTCACCGAGCTCGCCGAGGAGCTCGGCCGCTACGACGATCTCGCCGAGCTGGTTCAGAGCTGGCAGGCCGTGGAGGGCGATCCGGGGCGCGCGATGGTGCTCTCGATCCGGCGTGCCGATGCGTTGCTGCGCGCCGGACAGCGCGAGCAGGCGCGCGCGCTGCTGACCTCGCTCGAGGCGACCGCGCCAGGGTTCATCGTGCTCACGTCGGCGTCGGAGCGCGACGCGCTCGGCCGTGGCGATTCCGCGGATCTGGCGAGTACCTACCTGGCCGCGGCCCACGCCGCGCTGCTCGGGACCTGGCTCGGGCCCGGCCAGCAACCGCTTCCAGATCCCGGTGCGGCCGCGGCGCTCTACGTCCAGGCCGCGGAGCTGCTCGCGTACGAGATCGGCAGCAACGAGTCGCTGGACGAGGCGCGCGGTGCGCTCGGCAAGGCGCTCGAGGCGGTGCCGGGCTACCCGGTTGCGCTCGAGGCGCTGACCGAGCTCGACGACGTGACCGGCAACGTCGGCGAGGCCCTGGCGCGGCTCAAGGCCCAGGCCGCGGCGGCCGGCGGCGAGCTCCAGCGCGCCCTGATCGAGCGGGCGATCCGGCTCGCGCGCAGCCACGGCGAGCTCGAGGCGGTGCTGGCGCTCGAGACCGAGCTCGTCCAGCTCGCGCCCTCGGAGCTGGCGCTGCGCTGGCGGCTCGAAGCGACGCTCGCCCAGCTCGGCCGCGACGACGAGCGCGCGCTGCTGCTCGCCGAGCTCGCGACGCTCGAGTCCGATACGATGCGGCGCGGCACGGCGCTGCTGGCCGCGGCGCGCCTGCGCGAGCGCGGCGGCGCGGTCGAGCAAGCGACCGAGCTGTACCGCCAGGTCCTGGCGCTGTGGCCCGAGGACACGTTCGCGCGCGAGTCGCTGATCGATCTGCTGCGCGCGCAGGAGAAGTGGACCGAGCTGGTGAGCGAGCGGCGCGCCGAAGCGCGCGGCCTACCCGATGGCGCGGCGGCGCGGCGCGCGCTGCGCGAGGCGGCGTGGGTGCTCGAGGTCCGGCTCGGCGACACCGCGTCCGCGGCGCTGGTCTACGACGAGTGGCTGCTCCGGCTCCCCGACGATCGGACCGCGCTCGAAGGCGCCGCGCGATGCCGCGCGAGCTTTGGCGATCGGCTCGGCGAGATCACGGCGCGGCGCGCGATCGCCGACACCGATCCCAGCCCCGAGGCGCAGTGGCTGCTCGGCCGCGCGCTCGAGCGCGGCGGACAGTTCGACGAGGCGGCCGACGTGTTCCGCGTGCTGGCGATGCGCGACGAGCCGTCGGTCGCGGCGACCAGCGCGACCCTGGCGCTGGCCGATCTCGCGGCTGCCCGGTCCGATACGGTCATGCGCGTCGAGGCGACGGCGTCGCTGGCGGGCCGCACGACCGAGCCGCGGCTCGGGGCGGCGCTCGCCGAGGATAGCGGCTGGATGTATGCCCTCGTGCTCGAGGACTTCGATCGCGCCCAGCAGTCGTTCGCGGCGGCCACCACGCTCGAGCCGAGCCGCCGTGGCGCGCTGCTCGGCGCTGCCTTGGTCGCCGCGCGCCGGCTCGATCCGCCGGCGCTGTCTGCGGCCTACGACGGCCTGGCCGCGTCGGTGGAGATGCCCGAGGCCGCCGCCGCGCTCCACCTGCGGGCCGCCGCGATGGCCGCCGCCAGCGGCGATCTCGATCTATCGAACCAGCGGGTCGCCGCGGCGCGGCTGGCCGCCCCCGACGACACCAGCGCGCTGCTCGTGCTCGCCGAGACCGGCTCGATCCCGCAGGTCGATAGCGAGGGCGAGATCGACGAGGCGCTGGTGATCGATGCGCTGCTGGCGCGCGCCGAGGTGCTCGAGCTGCGCAGCGCGCTCGCCGATGACCCGGTGTCGCGATCGTCCTGGGAGCTCGACCGCGCCGAAGCGCTCGAGCTCGCGGGCCGGCTGCGCGAGGCCGGGACGGTGGTCGCGGCGGTGCTGACCTCGCAGCCTAGCGATCTGCGTGCGCTCGAGGCGCTGCGTCGACTGGCGGCGCGGGCCGGCGATATCTCGGTGTGGTCGCGGGCGAGCTACCAGCTCGCGCGGGTGATCGGCGACCGCACGGCGAAGCTGGTGCTGCTGCGCGATGCCGCGAGCGTGTTCGATACCGAAAAGACGGTCGACCTCGCGATCGGGACCTACAAGCGGATCCTGCAGGTCGACCCCGGCGCGCCGGAGCTGCTCCGGCTGCTCGAGTTGCTCCGCGGCCGCGCCGACATCACCACGCTCGTCGCCGTGCTGAGCGACCGGTTGACCTGGCTCGAATCCGAGGCAGGCGAGGGGACCGAGAAGCAAATGGTGCCGCTGCTGCTCGAACGCGCCACGGTGCTGCACGGCCTGGGCGATCAGGCCGCCGCGATGGCGGACCTCGACGCGCTGCTCGACCGCGCGCAGAGTAACGTCGAGGCGCTGCGGTTCCGCGCCGATCTCGCGATGAACGCGGGCGACGTCCCGTCCGCAGTGGCGCTGTGGCGGCGCTGCCTGTCCGCCGAGACCCGGCCGCAGCGCCGCGCCGAGATCGAGCTCCAGCTCGCCCAGGTGCTCGCCGAGAACGTCAACGACATCGCCGGGGCGATCGAGAACCTCGAGCGTGTCGTCGAGACGTCGCCGGATGACGCGCTGCTGCGCGAGCGCTTGCTCGGCCTGTGCCTGCGGGCCAGCGACTGGGAGCGCGCGGCCCGCGAGCTGCGCGCGCTCGCCCGGTTGCGCCCGACGTCGCCGGACAAGGCGCGCGAGGAGCTCCGGCTCGGCCTCATGCTGCGCGACAAGCTGAACGACCGGGTCGCGGCGCGGCTGGCGCTCGATCGCGCGCGCGCGCTCGATCCGCTGAACCTCGATGTCGTCCGCGAGCTCGCCGAGTTGCTCGAGGGTGGCGCTCGCCAGCAGGTGCTGGCCGGTACCGCCGCCAGCTTCCGGACGTCGATCGCACAGAACCCGCGGAGCGCGGTGCTGTACGAGCGGCTCGCCCAGGTCACCGGCTGGCAGAGCGACGTCGACGCGAGGTGGCTAGCGCTGCTCGGGCTCGAAGCGCTCGGTACGCCCTCGGTGGACCAGCGCCAGGTGCTGACCCAGGGCCGCGCGCGGCTGGGCAGCCCGGCGCGCGCCAAGCTCGACGACGCGTCGCGCGCGATGCTGCGCGGCGACGCGCGCGGGGCGCTCGCCGATCTGTGGCGGGCGATCGCGCCGGCGGTGCAGCTCGCGACCGGGGTCGATGCGGCCAAGCTCGGGTTCACGCGCGCCGATCGGATCGCGCAGAAGAAGCTCGGCGACAAGTACGAGCCGCTGGCGACCGCGCTGGCGTGTTTCGGGATCGACGACGCCGAGATCTACATCAGCGCTGGGCGTGCCGGTGCGGCGTACCCACTCGCCGCCGAGCCGCCGATCCTGTGCCTCGGCGCCGACGTCGCCGGCGCGACCCAGCCGCACCAGCGCTGGCTGCTCGGCCGCGCGGTCGCGACCGCCGCCGAGGGCGTGGCGGCGCTGGCCGCGCTACGCGAGGGCGAGCTCGGGTGGACGATCGCCGCGGCGCTGCGCGCGTGCGATCTGCCGATCCCGCAGGCGCTGCAAGCGGAGATCGCGGGGGAGGACGCGAGCATCGCCGAGCGCGCCAAGGTCTTGAAGAAGGAAATGAGCCGCAAAGCGAAGGCCACCGTGCTCCAGATCGCGCAAGCCAGGCCGGGTGAGCTCGGCAACATCGAGGCATTCCGTGAGCGCGCGTTGGCGATCGGATACCGCGCGGGCCTGTTGTGGTCCGGCGATCTCACCGTCGCGCACGCCCAGCTCGACGTCGGGCGCGGCGGCAAGGCGCTCACCGACAGCCAGGTGGCCCTCGAGCTGACCGCGTGGTCGGTGTCCGAGGATCACCTGCGGCTGCGCGAGCGGCTCGGGCTCGGCGTGAAGGGGGCGGCGCGATGACCACTCCCAAACCGCCCGGCAAGCCGGCGAGCAAGGCCGGCGCGCCCAAGCCGTTCCTCGGCGACGACGATCTGTCCGAGCTCGACGCCTGGGTCGAGACGTTCGACGCGCTCCACATGGGCCCCGAGCACGGCGGGCAGTCGCACGGGCCCGGTGACGCCGGCGGGCCCGGCGGCGACATGATGTCGTTCGATCGCGAGATCCACGAGATCGGCGGCCGCAGCCCCGACGTCGAGGTCGACGGCGCGGGCACCGATGTGGACGGATCGGCGGCCGAGGACCCTGGCTTGTCCGCCGCCGATACGTTCGCGACCCTCGATCCGCTGGCTCCCGGCGAGCCCCTCGGCGAGGAACCGGCCCACGAGTCGCAGCGCGCACCATCGGCCACGATGATCGAGGCCGCTCGGCTCGATTCCCACGAGACCGACTTCTCGGAGGTCTCCGGGGTGGGCCACGGGATGCGGCCGGCGGCACGGGCTCCTGCACCGCCGGTGTACGTGGCACCAGCCGCCCCCGAACCGCCGCCGCCCTCGCGTCCGAGGACGCCGTCGCTGCCTCCGGCCGTCGTCGCGCCCGATGCCGACGAGCACGCGTTCGGCAGCGATGAGGAGGATAACGAGGTGTTCACCTCGGCATCGCGGCCCGGCGTGCCCGTGCCGGAGGACGCGGTCGCCGCCGCCGAGATCGCCCCGCCGCCGCTGCCCGAGCCGCGCCGGGGGCCGGCGATCGTGCGTCGGACGCCGATGCAAGTCCCGGTCGAGCATCGCGACGATGGCAACGACGCCGACTCGATGTTCTCCGAGCAGACCCGGGTCGCCGATTTCACCGAGCTCGAGAAGCGGGTGTTCTCGTCGCGTCACTCCCAGCCCGCGATCCCGCAGCCGGGCGAGGACGACGACTACGCCGATATCGAGGTCAGCGACGACAAGTCGTACCCCGAGGAGCAGGCCTATGCTCCGGAGGTGTTCACGACCAGCCGGCGCACCGCGCACGTGTTGCGCCGCACCGATGCCCCGCCGCCCCGGGCGCCGTCTGGATCGCAGCCGATCGCCGAGGCCGACGCCGACGACGAGCGGTCGTACTCGCGGGTGCCCGCGCCGGTCCAGTCCGAGGACGACTTCTCCGATGTCGCCGCCGCCGTGGGCGCCGGCAACGACGACGATCTCGCCGTGGCCGAGGCCCCGCCGCGCCGCTCGACGCGCGACCGGGCCGCCGTCGCGCCGGAGCCGAGACCTGACCCGCGGTCGCGGACGCGGGCCAGCTTGCACGACATCCCTACGGGGCTCCCGGTCGATGAGCCGCGCGCGTTCGACGGGCCCAATGAGTTCGACGGGCCCAATGAGTTCGACGAGCCATTCGACCGTCCGCAGGC